>Ga0187892_10001051_pt1 | contig 66770 bp, 77 predicted proteins | sample MA1701073metaG_FD_139345 | JGI IMG/M metagenome (GOLD analysis project Ga0187892, IMG submission 139345) | Bio-ooze microbial communities from a basaltic lava cave in the Kipuka Kanohina Cave System on the Island of Hawaii, USA - MA170107-3 metaG ... | reverse complement strand
TCCCCCAGAAGCGGCCGTGGCGGGCGATGCACTGCCAATCCCGAGGCGCACACGACCAGCTCACGGGACTCTCCGGTCGCTCCAACAAACCGGGCGCAGCGCAGCGCTTTCAGATATGGGCTAAGCGATTCGAGCGGCGGCTTTGCCGCCGCAAATCGTGTTCGGGGGGAGGCTCGGAGGGGGCCGTCGAGGCCCCCTTCGATGAGGATGGGGGGCGGAGCCCCCCTCCGAGTTCTACCACTTGATGGGCTTGGAGGGACGGTGCGCGTAGCCTGACTCGCGGCCGCCGCCGGGCCCGCGGCCACCGCCGCCGGGACGAGGCCCGCCCGGCCGCCCGCCACCGGTGCGAGGCGCCTGCGGATTGGAGATCTCCACCACGAGGCGCCGGCCGTCGAGCTCGCGGCCGTTGAGCTGCGAGATGGCGTTCTGCGCCTCTTCGGCGGTCGCCATCTCGACGAACCCGAACCCCCGCGACTGGCCGGAGAATCGGTCCGTGATCACCGTGGCCGACAGCACGTTGCCGGACTGTGAGAAGAACTCCCGCAGGGTTTCGCTGGTGGACGAGTAGGAAAGACCACCGATGTAGAGCTTCGATGCCATATGACACCTCCTCACACTCTCTTCCCCACGACCCGACACGCCCCGCGGACGGAAGAGAGCAACCTCGGAGGCGAGGTCCGGCCGGTTACGGCAGACGCCCACAGTCTACACGCCTCGGGCACCGGCGCAAGCAAATAGCTCCTACTTCCACTCCTCCGGGGTGATCCGATAGGCCAGGATCTTGCGGTAAAGGGTCTTGGGATCGATCGCGAGCAGCGCGGCGGCCTTGCCGCGGTGGCCTCCCACCTGGCGCAGCGTGCTGACGATGTGCTGGCGCTCCATCCCTTCCAGGCTCCCCGCCGCCGACGCGGCGGCCGGCGCGGCGCCACCAAGCAGGTCGGGCGGCAGGTCATCGGGCTGGATCTCGTCACCCTTGGCCAGGATCACTGCGCGCTCGATCGCGTGCTGCAGCTCGCGCACGTTGCCAGGCCAAGCGTACCCCTCCAAGCGAGCCATCGCCGCAGCGCCGAGGTGTTTGATCCCGTAGGCAGCGTTCGCCTCCAGGAAGTGGCGGGCGAGCAGCGGCACGTCCTCCCGCCGGTCGCGCAGCGGCGGCAGCTGCAGCGTGATCGTGTTGATGCGGTAGTAGAGGTCCTGCCGGAAGGCGCCGGCCCGGAGGGCCTCGGCCAGGTCCCGGTTCGTCGCGGCCACCAGGCGCACGTCGACGCGGCGCGGCCGGGTGCTGCCCACGCGGAAGAAGCTTCCCGTCTCCAAGGCCCGCAGGAGCTTGACCTGGCTGTCCGGCTCCATCTCCCCGATTTCGTCCAGGAGCAGCGTGCCCCCGTCGGCCAGCTCGATGAGCCCCGGCTTGACGCCGACGGCGCCGGTGAAGGCGCCCTTCTCGTGACCGAACAACTCCGACTCCAGCACCTCGTGGGGCAACGCCCCGCAGTGGATGGGGACGAAGGGGCGGCCGGCCCGGGCTGAGCGCTCGTGGATGGCCCGGGCCACCAGCTCCTTTCCAGTCCCGCTCTCGCCCAGCACGAGCACCGCCGAGTCCGTCGGCGCCACCCGCTCGATCATGCGGAGAAGCTCCTGCATGCGAGGGCTCTGGGTGATGATCCCCTCGAACGGCTGGGCGCCCGGCGCGTGGGCGCGCAGGGCCACGTTGTCGCGCACGAGCTGGCCCTTCTCAGCGGCCTTGCGGACCAGGAGGTCCAGCTCCTCGATCCGGGTGGGCTTGGTGAGGTAATCGTAGGCGCCGAGCTTCATGGCCTCCACGGCCGTGGCCACTTCCTGAACGCCCGTCATGACGATGACCTGAGGAGCGTCGGGCTGCGGCGCCAGCTCGCGCAGCACCTCGATCCCCGCCTTGCGTGGCATCTTCATGTCGAGGACGACGACGTCGTAGCTCCCCTCGGCGATCCGGGCCAGCGCCGCCACGCCGTCGGCGACGCCCTCCACCTGGTGGCCGTTGCGGCCCAGCTCGCGCACGAGGAGCTCTCGGAGATTCTTCTCGTCGTCGGCGACCAGGATCCGGATGGGCCGGGTCATGACGCCGGCAGCACGACCCGGAAGATGGAGCCCTTGCCCACCCGCGAGGTCACCTCGATGCGCCCTCCGTGGTCGGTCACGATGCCCTGGGCGATGGCCAGGCCGAGGCCGGTCCCCTGCCCCGGAGGCTTGGTGGTGAAAAATGGGTCGAAGATGCGGCCGAGGACTTCGTCGGCGATGCCCGGTCCCTCGTCCTCGAACTCGACTTCGATTTCGTCGCGCAGCCGGCGCGACCGGATACAGATCGCGCCCTCGCTACTCATCGCCTCCAGCGCGTTGGCCGCGATGCCCAGGAACACCTGGCGGAGCTGGCCTTCGTTGGCCGGCACCGGAGGCAGCGTGGGCTCGAGCTCGGTGAGGAAGCGGCGCTCCTTGAAGCGCGACTGGTGCGAGAGCAGCTCGATGGTCTTGGTGACCAGGGCGTTGAGGTCGGTGGACGTCCGGCGGCTACCCGGCTCCCGCACGAACTGCAGCAGGCTGGCCGTGATCTCCTTGCAGCGGTACGCCTCCTCCTCGATCAGGCCGAGATAATGGCGAAAGTCGTCCATCGCGGCCGGCGCGCCCTCCCGCGTGCGGGTCACCAGGGCTTCGGCGCAACCGGCGATGGTCGCCAGCGGGTTGTTCAGCTCGTGGGCCACGCCGGCGGCCAGGCGTCCCGCCGTGGTGAGCCGCTCGGTCAGCAGCATCTGGCGCTCCAGCCGCTTGGCCAGCGTCACGTCCTCCACGAGGAGGACGAGGTGCTCGGCCGTGGGCTCGATCGGCGCCGCCGTCAGGCGGAAGACTTTGCTCTCGCCCCCGATGGGCATCTCTTCCTCGGTGACGCTCACCCGGCGCGCCGAGAACGCCGCGGCCAGGAAATCGCCCACTCGCTCCCGGCGTGCGCTGGGGACCAGATCGGTCACCGGCCGGCGCCGGGGCTCGTCCACGCCGAGGCCCCGTGCCCCGTAGCGGTTGACGCTGACGACGCGGAGCTCGCTGTCGAGGACGAAGACGCCGAGGGGCAGCGCCTCCAGCACGACCTCCACGAAGCGCTTTTGCGTATCCAGCTCACGGGTCCGCTCGTCCACCATCTTCTCCAGATGCTGGTACAGGCGCGCGTGCTCCAGGGCGATGGCGGCCTGATCGGCCAGGGCCAGGAGCAGCTCCTCCTCGGAGGCCGAGAAGTGATGGACGTCGCGGCGGAAGACGCTGAGGGCGCCGATGACCCGGTCGCCCACCTTCAGCGGCACCGCCAGCATCGAGCGGAACCGGGTGAGGCGGGTGATGTCAGGGTAACGTGCGCGCGCGTCGGTGAAGAGGTCGGCTCTTTGCACGGGCCGCCGCTCGCTGACGGCCCGGCCGGAGATGCCTTCGCCTACGTGGAAACGGATCTGCGTCAAGATCTCGGGCGGAAGATCGAGACTGGCCACGACATTCATGTCGCCGCTCGTCGGGTCGAGCGCCGTCACGCTGCACGATTCCACGCCCAGCACGCGGCGCGCCTCGTCGAGGATCACCCGAATCGTCTCCTGGACGTCGAGGCTGGCCGTGACCGCGCGCCCGGCCTGAAGAAGGGCGCGCGTTTCGTCGGCGTGGCGCCGACTTTCGTCGTGCAGGCGCCGCTGCTCGATAGCCGAGGCCAGCGGCTGGGCCAGCCCGGCGACGACCTCGACGTCGGCCTCGTCGAAGGCGGCCGGGCGACGCGACGTCAGCGTGACCGCGCCGGCCACCGCCCCGCGCGACACCAGGGGCACCAGGAGCGCGGAGTGATAGCCGCGGGCGGCCAACGCCTCCCGGCTCAGCGGCGGCACCGCGGACGCGGCCAGGTCGTCCACCCGCAGCGGCGTGCCGCTCGTCACCACCTGCGCGAGCAGCGTCCCGTCGAGCGGCATGCGAGAGTCCCGCCGGGCGCCCAGGCCCAGCGTCCGCGCCGGCAGGTCCACGATTGTGAACTCCCGGCCCTCGGCGTCGATCAACGAGACACCGATCGAGTCGAATCGGATGAGCCCGGCCACGCCCTCGGCGAAGGCGCGGTAGACAGCGTCGAGCGGCTCGCCCGACCGGCCGAGGCGCGTGATCTCAGCCGCTACGCGCATGCGCAGAATCCCCCGGTAGTGGCGCCACGCCTGCTCCACGGCGCGGCCGAGCTCGCCCGGAAGATCCCGGGGCAGCGTGGTCCGGTTCAGGCGGCCGAGCAGCGCCAGCTCGCCACGCGCTCGACGAGGCGGGCCCAGGGGTGCCCGCAGCAACACCACCCTGCCGGACAGTCCCGGAGGCGTCACACGGTCGAGTCGGAGTCCGCGCGCCGCGGGCCCGGCGAGGCGTTGCCCGAGCCAGGACTGAAGCGCCACCGGCCCGCGCCCACGCCCGGCGCTGACGAGGAAGTGGTCGGCGCGCTCGGGACGAAAGGCCAGCGCCCCGGCCGTGGCGCCGGTGAGGGCGATCAACCGGCGCAGCGCACGCTGGAGCCCTTCTTCCATGGACTGGCCGGCGCCGAGCTCTCTGACGACTTCCGCGAGGGTCATGGTAGGCGGAGGACTCTACCGGGCAGGCTGCCGGTGTGCTCGCCATCCTTGATGACGAAGCGACCGTTGACCAGAACGTGCTCGACGCCCGCCGGGTACCGGTGCGGCGCCTCGTACGTCGCCCGATCGGCGATGGCCTTGGGGTCGAACACGACCAGATCGGCCCGGGCACCGACCCGCACGACCCCCCGGTCTTTAAATCCGAGCCGCCGGGCCGGCAGTCCGGTCATCTTGTGGACGGCCTGGGCCAGCGGCAGGACGCGCTGCTCGCGCACGTACTCGCCCAGTACCCGCGGGAAGGTCCCGTAGTTGCGGGGGTGCGGTTGGCCCTCGCCCAGCTCGCCGTAGGGGGCGAGCGCCGAGCCGTCGGAGCCGATCATCACGCGCGGATGGGCCAGCGCCCGGCGGAAGTCGGCCTCGTCGAGCTGGAAGAGGATCATGTGGCCCTTGCCGGCCTCGGCCTCGATCACCTCGACGACGGCGTCGAACGGCGACACGCCGCGAGCCGCGGCCAGCTCGCTCACGCGCCGACCCTCGGCGTCCTTGCGGCTCGGGGCGTAGGCGATCATGACGTTCTCCCAGCCCACCCGCTGGATCAGGCTGTGACCGGCCGCGGGGTCCTCGACGTCACGGCGCATCCGCTCGAGGGTGTCCGGGTCCCGCAGCCGCTCGAGCATCGCGTCGATGCCGCCCTCCAGCGCCCAGTCGGGCAGCAACGTGCGGATCAGCGTGCTGGAGGCGGTGTACGGGTAGGCGTCGGCCATCACGTCGAGGCCGTCGGCGGCCGCCGCGTCGATGAGGGCCAGCGCGTCGGCCACCTTGCCCCAGTTTGGCCGACCCGCTGCCTTGATGTGGCTGACCTGCACCGGCAGATCGCTCTCGCGCCCGATCCTGATCGCCTCGCCCACCGCGTCCAGGAGGGTATCGCCCTCGCCGCGGATGTGGCTGGCGTAGAAGCCGCGCCGTCGCAACGCTCGGGCGAGGTCGACGATCTCCTCCGTGGTCGCGTACGAGCCGGGAGCGTAGATGAGGCCGGTGGAAAGCCCCCACGCCCCGTCCTCGAGGGCGTCGGCCAGCAGCTTCTGCATTCGGGTCAGCTCGCCGGGCGTCGGCGGGCGCCGCGCGAATCCCATGGCCGCGATCCGCAAGGACCCGTGACCGACGAGCTGGACGGCGTTGAGGGCCAGGCCCTCGGCGTCGAGCGCGTCGAGGTACTCGCCGACCGAGCGCCAGCGGAAGTGCATGGCCGGCCACACGCGCAGGGCGAAGGCTTTGAGGTCGTCGAGGTGCTCGGTGGTAGCCGGCGCCGGTGAGAAGCCGCAGTTGCCCACCACTTCGGTGGTCACGCCCTGCCGCACCTTGGATTCGGCCCGCCGGTTGGCCCACAGGCTCCAGTCTGAGTGGGAGTGCATGTCGATGAACCCGGGAGCCAGTACCTTGCCGGCGGCCGATACGACCCGTCCGGCCGCTTCGCGGGAGAGGTCGCCGACGGCAGCAATGGTCTCGTCGCGGATGCCGACGTCGGTACGGTTGCCGGCGGCGCCGGTGCCATCGATGACCGTGGCGCCCTCGATCTTGACGTCGAGCATTCGACCCGGCGAGGGACTGTGTGTCGGGATCAGCGGAGGGCGTCCAGCACTTCGGCCACGATTTCGAACCGACCGAACGAGGGCATGAGATAGGCGCCGGCGTAGCGCGCGCGGATCTCGCTGACGAGCCGCTGGGCCATCTCGATGCCCACCCGCAGGGCGCCGTCGCCGGTGGCCTTCAGGCGCGCCCGCACCCGGTCGGGGATCGTGATCCCGGGGACCTCGTTGTGGAGGAACTCGGCGTGACGCGCGCTGTGCAACGGCAGCACGCCCACCAGCACAGGCACCGGGGAGCCGCCGGCCTTGGCCAGGAACCGGTCGAGCACCTCCAGGTCGTAGATGGGCTGGGTCTGCACCCAGCGGGCGCCCGCTTCGACCTTCCGACGGAACCGCTCGATCTCCCGCGTGGGGTCGGGGGCTGCCGGGTCCACCGCCGCGCCGTAGCAGAACGCGGTCGGCTCGCCGATGCCGTTGCCGGTGGCGTCCTGCCCGTCGTTCATGCGGCGCAGGATCTCCATGAGGCCGATGGCGTCGACGTCGAAGACGGCGGTGGCGTTGACGTAGTCGCCGGCGCGGGGCGGATCGCCGGTCATGGCCAGGATGTTGCGAATGCCGAGCGCGTGGGCCCCCAGGAGGTCGGCCTGGATCCCCATGAGGTTCCGGTCGCGGCAGGTGAAGTGCACGTTGATGTCCAGGCCGGTGGCCTCGCGGACGAGGATGGCGGTGGGCAGCACCGCCATCCGCACGCGCCCCAGCGAGCCGTCGTTGATGTCCACGATCTCCACGCCCCGCTCCTTGAGGAGCTTGGCGCCCTGGATGAGCTTCTCCACCGTGTGACCACGCGGCGGATCGAGCTCCACGGTGACGATGAACTCCCGCTGCTCCAGCTTGCGTCCCAGCACGGTGGGAGCGGCCACCGTCTGGAGGCCGGGCGCCCCCACCGCCTCACGAGGACGCGCGGTGGCCGGGGGATGCACCTCCCGGCGCCGCACCGGCGCTCGCCGGTCGACCGCTTCGCGCATGGCCGCGATGTGCTCGGGTGTCGTGCCGCAGCAGCCGCCGACGATGCGGGCCCCGGTCTCCAGCATGCGACCGGCCCAGTCGGCCATGTAGGCCGGCGAGGAGAGGTACATGAGGCGCTCGCCGATACGGCTGGGCAGACCAGCGTTGGGCTGGATGACCAACGGCACGCCGCCGGACTCGGGGAGCATGTGCTCCAGGACCTCGTACAGCACGCTGGGGCCGACCGAGCAGTTGGCGCCCAGCGCGGCCAGGCCCAGTCCGCTCAGCGTGCGCGCCACCTCACCGGCCGTGCGTCCCGTGAAGGTCACGCCGTCGTCGGTGAACGCCATCTGGGCGACGATGGGCAGGTCGGTCACCGCGCGGACTGCGTCGATGGCCAGCATCAGCTCGGTGAGGTCGGAGAAGGTCTCGACGACGAACGCGTCGACGCCGCCCTCCAGGAGTGCCTCGGCCTGTTCCAGGAAGGCCGCCCGCGCCTCTTCAGCGGTCACCGTGCCCAGGGGGGCCAGGTACTTGCCCAGCGGCCCGATGGAACCCAGCACGAAGACATCGCGCCCCATGCTCTCCCGCACGTCGCGGGCCAGCTTGACCCCGCGCAGGTTAATGGCCCGCACCTCGCCGCTCAGACCGTGCACGGCCAGCTTGAAGCGGTTGGCGCCGAAGGTGTTGGTCTCGATGCAATCGGCGCCGGCCGCGATGTAGTCGGCGTGGACGGACTGCACCAGGGCCGGTTTGTTCAGGTTCAGGGCGTCGAAGCACGCGTCCATGGGCACGCCGCGGGCATAGAGCAACGTGCCCATCGCGCCGTCGCAGAGGAGCGGGGTGTCGGCCAGCCGCGCGCTAAACGCGTGCGGCATGGGTTCCCCGCAGCGCCGCCAGCATGCGCGTCACGATCTGGTCGGGCCCGAGCCCGGTGGTGTCCACCGTGAGGTGGGCGAGCGCGTAGTGGGGCTCGCGCTGGCGATACAGAGCCTCGATCTCCTCGAACGTCCGCCCGGCCAGCATGGGGCGCTCGCCCGCGCGCCGCGCCCGCTCCCACAGCTCGCGCAGGTCGCCACGCAACCAGACCACGGTGCCCAGCGCACGCAGCGCGTCCATCCGGCCCGTCCGGCAGGGGAAGCCGCCGCCGGTGGCGATCACGTCACCGGTCTTGAGCTGGAGCGCCTCCAGCGCGTCGGCCTCGAGCTGGCGGAATCGCTCCTCCCCGTCACGCTGGAAGATTTCGGCAATCGGGCGGCCCTCGCGGGCGACGATCATGTCGTCGGTCTCGAGGAAGCAGCGGCCGAGCCGGCGGGCCAGCAGCCGGCCGCACACCGACTTGCCGGCGCCCATGAACCCGACCAGGACGATGTTTTCCGGAACCATCGTCCCTGCATCGTATCAAATCTGCCCGGTGGGGTCGCGGCGCTAGACGGACTCCGGCTCGAGGTACAGGACACGGACGATCTCCCACACCGCGGCCAGGACCGGGACGGCCACCAGCGCGCCGATGAGGCCGGCCAGGTGCGCTCCCGCGAAGAGGGCGAGCAGGACGGCCAGGGGGTGGAGCCCGGTGGCGCGTCCCACGAACTGCGGGGCCAGCAGCTTGGCCTCGAGCAGGTTCGTGCCCCAGAAGAGGAGGGCGGTGCCCACGGCGAGCCCCAGTGACTCGTTCAGCGCCGACAGGATGCCGAGCACGGCGGCGACAATCGAGCCCACGAAGGGCACGACGTTCAGCACGGCGGCCAGGGCCCCGATCAGCAAGGCGTAGCGGACGCCCATGATGCCCATGCCGATCGCCAGTACCGCGCCCACGCACAGACTTGAGAGGAGCTGCCCGCGGACGTACCCGCCGATCCGGCCGAGCACCCGCGGGGCCAGCGCCTCCACCTGCTTGCGCGGGCGCGGGGGCAGCAGGGCCAGCAGCGTGTTGCCGATATGCTCGCTGTCGATCACCAGATAGGCGGCGATCACCACGACGGCCAGCAGACCCACCACGAACCCCATGACGCCCGCCGTCGCCTGGAGCGTGTTGGCCAGCACCGCGCCCACGATCGCCTGGAGGTTCTCGGCCTTGGGCTGAGGCAGCTCGGCCCCCCAGCGCCAGAGCAGGATGTCGAGGTTGCCCATCCACTGGCGGACGTTCTCGATCAAGCGCGGAAGCTGCTCCAGGAACTGGCGCCACTGCTCGGTCAGCGCGGGCCACAGCAGGCGGCCCATGAGGGCGAAGACCGCCGCCACGCCGAGGTACACGGCCAGAACCGTCACCCCGCGCGGCACCCGGTAGCGCTCCCCGAAGCGGGCGGCGGGCAGAACCGCGGCGGCGACGATGAGCGAGGTGAAGGCGAGCAGCCAGATCTGCCAGGCGTGCACGACGAACCAGAGGACGGCGATGACGCCGACGACCTGGAAGACGAGGGGCCAGGGCAGGCGCTTCATCTTAATCGGCGGGGGCCTCGACGGCCCCCTCCGAGGCCTCCCCCAGAACCGGTTGCGCCGGCGAAGCCGGCGCTCGAGAGTCGGCGGGGGCCTCGACGGCCCCCTCCGAAACCTCCCCCAGGGCCGGTTGCGCCGGCGAAGCCGGCGCTCGAGAGTCGGCGGGGGCCTCGACGGCCCCCTCCGAGGCCTCCCCCAGAACCGGTTGCGCCGGCGAAGCCGGCGCTCGAACAGGCGCGACGCCGATGACGCCAGCCGTGGCCAGGCGTTCGATCTCGGCGCTGTCGAGGCCCGCCTCTCCCAGCACGTCGGCGGTGTGCTCTCCCAGCAGCGGGGCCGGCCGCCGCACCAGCACGGGTCTGTCCGAAGTGCGATAGGGAAAGCCCAGCACCCGCACGGGCCCCACGCCCGGCTGATCGATCTCGGTGACCAGCTCGAGGTGGCGCACCTGGGCATCGCTGAACACTTCGTCGAACTCGTAGATGGGGCCGCACGCGATCTGGGCCGTCTCGAAGCGCGCCACCCACTCCGCGGTGGTCTCCGTGGCCAGCCGGCGTTCCACGCGCGCCCGGAACTCCTGGTAGTGGGTCAGGCGCTGCTCGTTCGTAGAGAAGCGGGGGTCGGTCTCCAGCGCGCGGTCGTCCAGCGCCTCGCAGAAACGCCTCCATTGATCGGGGTTCATGATGACGACGTTGATCAGCCCGTCCTTGGTCGGGAAGGCCTCGGCCGGCGAGAGATTCGGGTTCCGGTTGCCTTCCCGTTGCGGCCGCACCCCGCCCCCGGCAAAGAAGTGCGCCGTCGGATCGGGCAGGAGGGCCAGCGTCGAGGCCAGCAGGTTCACGTCGAGGTGCTGGCCCCGGCCGCTGCGAAAGCGCTCGACCAGAGCCGCGTTGACCGCGCCAAAGGCGAGGAACGCCGCCGCGAGATCGGCCACCGAGCCGCCGACCTTGGTGGGAGGGTGTCCGGGCATGCCGGTCAGGGCCATGAGCCCGCTCATGGCCTGGGCGATCGAGTTGTAGCCGGGCCGCTGAGCGTAGGGGCCCGTCTGGCCAAAACCCGTGACCGAGGCGTACACGACGGTCGGATTCGCCGCGCTCACCGCGCGGTAGCCGAGGCCGAGACGGTCGGCGGCGCCGGGCAGGAAGTTCTCGATGACGACGTCGGCCCGCCGGGCCAGCTCCAGAGCCAGCCGCGCGCCCTCGGGACGCTGCAGGTCCACGGCCACGCCGCGCTTGTTGCGGTTCACGGCAGCGAAGACGGGGCTCATGCCGCTGCCGCCCTTCCAGTGGCGGAGGTCGTCACCCCGGCCAGGGCGCTCGAGCTTGATGACGTCGGCTCCCAGGTCGCCGAGCAGCATCGCGCAGTAGGGACCGGCGATGACCCGCGACAGGTCGAGGACGCGAAGCCCGGCCAGGCTCACTCGCGCTCGAGGAATCCTTCCGTCATCGCGTTGACCTCGGGAATGCCGGCGCGCGCGATGGCGTTGATTCGGGCCTTGACCTCGGCCAGGGGACGGAAGGGCTTGGCGGCCAGTCGCTCGGCCGCGGCCCGGACCTCCTTGGCCAGCGCCTCGCGCGGGACGACACGATGAACCAGGCCCAGGGCCCGCGCCTCTTCGGCCGCGTAGCGGCGGCACTCCATGATGATTTCCTTGGCACGGGCGGGACCGACCAGGCGCACGAAGCGCGTGGTCGAGGCAGCGCCCAGCGGCACGCCCAGCTCCACCTCGGGGATCCAGAATTCCGCCTCGGCCGCGGCGATGCGGAAGTCGCAGGCCAGTGTGAGCCCCCAGCCGCCACCGACGGCGTGGCCGTTGATCGCGGCGATCGTCGCCTGCTCGAGGTTCTCTAGCAACGTGTTGGCGCGCTCGAACAGCCGGCGAAACTGCGTCTTCCGCTGGCCGAACACCCGCCGCCGCTCGTCTTCCGACATGGTGCGCTTGAGCGGGGCATCGGCGCCGGCCGAGAACACCGGCGGGGCGCCGGTGACGATCACCACACGAACGCCGGCGTCGTCGCGCAGCTCGGCGAACGCCGCGGCCAGGGCGGTGAGCATCTCGTCGCTCAGCGCGTTGCGCCGTTCGGGGCGGTTGAGCGTGACGGTGGCGATGTTCCCGTCGCGAACCAGCGTGACGATGTCACCCATGTGCGCGGACCGTAGCACACGGCTCGCTGACCCGCAACGAGCCGACACCGGCCTTCGAGCCTCTATCGGTGGACGGTCCGGCGGGCCGGCGCTCGGCGATAGGCGCAGGCGGCCATCCAGCAGCGGGCGCACTGGCTGAAGTAGTGATCGACTCGGGCCTCGGGACCGGCGCCGACCAAAAGCGAGATCGACTTTTCGGGCATCATGAAGCAGGCCTCGTTGAGCCGGACCCCGACGGGTTCTCCCGGGCAGAGGCGGAAGAGCAGGCGCTGGTCGCTCACGTCCCAGGCGCCGTAACCCGGGCTGATCCGGTTGGTCACCTTGACGCCGCGGGTAATCCCCTCCTGGCAGAGCAGGTCGTTGACGTACTCGGCGAGGCTCTCGACCGCGCCGGAACCTACGCTGTCGAGCATGACGGCCAGGGGGAACTCCCGCGCCTCCCACAGGTCCGCCACCCGGCGCTCCAGGGCATCGCCGATGGTCACGATGGCGATGGCGACACGTTCGATGGCGCCCCAGTGGCGCGCGATATCGGGGATGGTCAGGGTCGTGCCTTCGGCCTGCAGGGTGTCGCCCTGTTGGTGGACCGGGCGCCAACACACGGCGGCGCGGGGCACGATCAGCCGCCGGCCCAGGGTGAGCGCTTCGTCGAAGAGGGCCTGAACCTCGGGGCCCGGCACGTCGATGCCGCGTTTGTAGCCCTGGAAGCGCAGCACCTCGTCCGGATCGATCTCCAGGGGCAGGTCGGAGAGGACGCTTACTTCTTGCGTTGGCGGACGACCTCGGCGATCAGACGGATGTGGTCGGGGTTCGAGCCGCAGCAGGCGCCCACGATATTGACGCCGGTTTCTAGCAGCGCGGGATAGTCGCGCGCCATCTCCTTCGGCCCCAGCTCGTAGGTCACCGTATCGCCGGTGGTGATGGGCAGGCCGGCGTTCGGGTACGCGACCAGGGGGGCGTCGGTCACCGCGCGCATCTCGCGGATGATGACGATGGCCCGGTCAGGGCCGCGCCCGCAGTTCATGCCCACCACATCGGCGCCAGCGCCCAGGAGGTTCTTGGCGACGTCGGCCGGGCTCTCGCCCCACATCGTGCGGTCGCGATCGTGCATCTCCTCGTACTGAAAGAACATGGTGGCCATGACGGGCAGGTCGGCCACGGCCTTGCAGGCCTGGACGGCGGCCACCGCCTCCTGGGGGAACATCATGGTCTCGACCGCGAACAGATCGACGCCCCCTTCGGCCAGGGCGGCGGCCTGCTCCTTGAAGGTCTCGAAGTATTGCTCGTCGGTGGTGTCCCCCAGCGGCTCGTACTCGGCGGGCAACCGGCTGGTGGGCCCGATGGAGCCGGCCACCCAGGCGCCGGGCGGCGCCACCGAGCGAGCCAGCGTGGCGCCCTTGACGTTCAGCTCGCGCGTGCGCTCGCCGAGCGCGTACTCGTTGAGTTTGAGCCGCGAGCCGCCGAAGGTATTGGTCTCGACGATCCGGCTGCCGGCGTCGAAGTAGCCCTGGTGAATGCCGCGGACGATGTCCGAGTGGGTGTCGTTCCACAGCTCGGGGCAGGCGCCGTTGGCCAAGCCGGCGGCGAAGAGCATGGTCCCGTAGCCGCCGTCGAAGACGATGACCTCACCCTGCCGGATGCGCTCGAGAATCTCCCAGCCCGGGCTCTTCATCGCGCCACTTTCTCCTCGGTCCTCACCAGGGCTTTGGCCTTGACGACGGCCAGAGTGGAATCCTTGGCGTAGCCGTCGGCTCCGATCTCGTCGGCGAAGGCCTGGCTCACCGGGGCCCCGCCCACCATCACCTTCACGCGGTCGCGCAGGCCGGCCTTGACGAGGGCGTCGATGGTGCGCTTCATGGCCGGCATCGTGGTCGTCATCAATGCCGAGATGCCGACGATGTTGGCCCGGTGCTCGTCCACCGCGGCCACGAACTTTTCGGGGGCCACGTCGCGGCCGAGGTTGAAGACCTTGAACCCGGCGCCTTCCAGCATCATCGCCACCAGATTCTTGCCGATGTCGTGGAGGTCGCCCTGGGCGGTGCCGATCACCACCACCCCGAGGTGGTCGTCGGGGCGCGCGCTGGCGGTGATGAGCGGTTTCAGGAGATCGAGCCCCGCGTACATCGCCCGGGCCGAGAGGAGCACCTGAGGCACGTAGTACTCGTTCCGGCGGAACTTCTCCCCGACGACGTCCATGCCCGGGATGAGGCCCTTGAAGATGAGATCCTTGGGATCCATGGCGCGATCGAGACCCTCCCGCGTCTTGCGGGCGACGGTGTCCTTGTCGCCCACGATCAGGGCGCGTGCCATCGTCGGGTAATCGAACTCGTCGCTCATGTCGTTCTTCTAACATACCCGCCGCGCTGCGGCAATGCTTACGAGGGCTTACCGGACACGCCGGGGAGCGTGCTACCCTTTTGAAATGAAGATCCGGGTGCTCGGCGCCTACGGGGCCGAGGGGCTGACCCAGCGTCCTTCGGCCTTTCTGGTCAACGATACGACACTGGTCGACGCCGGCACCGTCACCGGGGTGCTGACCGACCGCGAGCAGCTCAAGGTCGAGCACGTTCTCATCTCGCATTCCCATCTCGATCACCTCGCCGGCCTCGCGTTTCTCACCGAGGCCCTCTCGTCGTGCGAGGCCACCCGCCGGGTGACTGTCACCAGCCTGGAGCCGGTCGTCCACGCGATCCGCACGGGCGTCTTCAACAACGTGGTGTGGCCGGACTTCGCGCGGATCCCCTCGCCGGAAGCCCCGATCCTCGCCTATCGGTCCCTGGTGGCGGACGCCGAACAGCGTGTCGGCGACCTTTGGGTGACACCGGTCGGCGTGACGCACACGGTGCCGACGGCCGGGTTCATCGTCCACGACGGTTCCCGCGGCTTCATCTACTCGGGCGACACCGGGCCCACCGAGGCGTTGTGGAAAGCGGCCCGGGGGCTCACCGGGTTGCGCGCCGTCATTCTGGAATGCACGTTCCCCAACCGCCTGGCCGCCCTCGCCGACGTCTCGCGCCACCTGACACCGGCCCTCGTCCAGCGGGAGATGGACAAGCTGCCGCCGAACGTGCCGGTATGGATCTTCCACATCAAGCCGCCGTTCCTGCAGGAAACCGCCGAAGAACTCGCCCGCCTCGACGACTCCCGCATCGTCCTCCTCGAGCAAGACAAGACCTACGACCTCTAGCGCCAGCCCCGCCGAGGGGGGCCGAGGTGCGGGGGAGGGGGTCGACGAAACCCGTTCCCGCCGCCCATCGCGCGGACCAAGCCCAGCCTGATGGAGCCCAGCCACAACCGGCATGCGGTCGCCCGCTGCGTGGTTAAGCGACCCCCTTCCCCGCACCTCGGCCCCCCTCGGCGGCGCCGGCGGCGCGAGGCGTCAGTTCTCGACCGGCAGCAGGACGACGGTATCGCTGGAGATCTCGAGGCGGACGCGATCGCCGAGCCTGAAGATCCGTGTCTCGACCGCGGGCAGCTCCACCCGCACCGGCGTGCTGGCCCGGATGTCGATCTCATAGACGTATCGCGAGCCCTCGAAGACGCGCAGCGCCACCTTGCCGGGGATACCCGGCCCGCGGGCCTCCGCAGCCTCCACCAGCGACAACGTCTCCGGACGGAGCACGAGGAGTCCGCGACTGCCCTCGCGGAAAGCGCCGACGCCGGCGACGGGCACACGGTCGCCGCCCTCGGTTTCGACCACCACCCCCAGATCCCGCACCTCCACCACGCGCACGGGCAGGAAGTTCGCCGGACCCAGCGCTTGGGCCACCGCGCGGTTGGCCGGGCGCCGGTAGAGCTCCTCGGGGTCGCCGACCTGCAGGACACGGCCGTCCTGGATCACGGCGATCCGGTCGCTCAAGGCGAGGGCGTCGGCGGCGTCGCGGGTCGCGCAGAGCGTGGTCACGGCGAGGTCGCGGTGTAGCCGGGCCAGCTCCAGGCGGAGCGTTTTGCGGGGCAACGGATCCAGGTGCGCGAGCGGCTCATCGAGCAGCAATACCCGCGGCTCCACGGCCAGCGCCCGAGCCAGGGCCAGCCGGCGGCGCTGGTGGAGCGCGAGATCGTCCGGCTGACGTTCGCCAACCTCGTGGAGCCCCAGGCGCTCGAGCACCACCGCGGCGCGCCGGTCGATCTGGGGCGCGGCCATCCCCTGCTCGCGCAGGCCGAAGGTCACGTGCTCGCGCGTCGTCATGTGGGGCCACAACGCGCCGAGGTGGAAGACAAACCCCATGCCACGGCGCCCGGGCGGCAGGTGGCCGACATCCTCGGCGTCGATCAGGACGCGGCCGGCGGCGAGCGGCAAGAACCCGGCAACCGCCCGGAGCACCGCGCTCTTGCCGGAGTGGGGCGGCCCCAGGAGCGTGAGGAACTCGCCATAGCGGGCGTGCACCGAGATGTCCTCGAGATAGGGCGGCTGGCCCGTTCGGGTCTGCAGGCCTTCCAGGCGCACGTCGACGAGCGGGCGGCTCACCTCGCTGGGGGACGAAACCGGCTCGGCTGGCGGCGAAGGGACCCGACGGCGACTGATCATCGTGGCACGGGGCGCCCCACGCGCATCGTCGCGAACGGCACGCAGCCGAGGCCGACGACGCCCAGCAGCAAATAGAGCACGTCGGGCGACGTCCAGGCCAGCACATTGGTGGCCACGACGGGGCCGAGGAAGCCGGCCGCGATGCGGGCCGAGTTGATGATGCCGATGGCCTGGCCGCCGGCCCGCTGGGCGATGCGGGCCACCACGATGGGGAACACCGGAGCGATGGCGAGCACCTGGAAGAACCGCAGCACCGCGAAGGACCACACGGACTCGGCCAGGGCCAGCGCCGCCACCAGCACCGAGGAGCCCACGAGTAGGGTCGCGATGAGCGTGTGCTCGCGCGCGTAGAGGCTCAGGCGGGGCGCCGCCACCGCGCCCAGGGCGGCGGCCGCTCCCGACGCGAAGATGATGACGCCGCCGACCTCGAGCGTCCGCACGACATCCACGCCGAGAGCCGGCAGCGCCTGCGGCAGGATCGACGCCAGGAAGAAGACGTGCATGTTGCCCCCGAGGACGATCAGCGCGACAGCGAGCACCTCGCTGAGGCTGGTCCGGCCCTCGCGCTCGCGCGCCCGCTCCACCGGCGGCACCGAGGGCACCCCCCAGGCCACGAGGGTCGCGCAGCCGAGGAGGATGAGGCCACCGATGACGAACGACGTCCGGAAGCCGACGCGGGCCGCGGCGATGGCGCCGGCCAAGGGGCCGATCACCTGCCCCACCGTCATCGCCGACTGCACGGCGGCGACCTGCCGGCGCACCGCGCCCGCTGAGCCCGCCCGGCCGGCAATGATGAACGCGAACGTGGAGGCGGCGCCCATGGCGCCCAGGACGAACCGGGCCAGGAACAGCTCGGGCAGGGTGCGGGCCAGCGCCATTCCGAAAAAGGCGAGGCCCTGCAGGGTCTCGACCACCACGTACATGGCCTTGGGGTTGCCCCGCACGGCGTAGTGCGCCCACACCGGTGCCGTGCCGACGGTGACCAGCGACGAGATGCCCAGGATCCATCCGGTCCACCGGAGGGTCGTGGCCTCGTCGACGGTGCTGATGGCCTGGATGTGGAAGGGCAAGCTCACGAACACGAACGCCCATGCGAACGTGCCGACCAACATCGTAACCGGCAGGAGGTGCACCCCCCGGAGCGTCACCCTCGGCGGGGGATGCAGGCGGACAGAGGCGTCATACGCCCCGTCATCTTAGCATCCTGTGCCGCCTGGCCCGAGTCGCTTGACGTCTTTCATCTCCGATCCTACGTTCGCGGTGCCCGGCAGGCGCGTAAATGGAGGTCCGTATGGTCCAGCAGTGGATGGCCATCGTGCCGCTGTCCGTCCTCGTGCTCGCATGTGCGCACGGGACTGTCTCCGGGCCTGCCCAGCCGGCCCCGAACCTCGGTGCGTTCGTTCCGACGCCGTCCGAGACCATCGAGCGCATGCTCGAGCTGGCCGAGGTCACCGCGGACGATGTCGTCTATGACCTCGGCTCGGGTGACGGTCGCATCGTGATCCTGGCGGCCAAGCGGTATGGGGCGCGGGGGGTCGGCGTCGAGATCGATCCCACTCTCGTCTGGTTCTCGATCAGGAACGCCAGGCGCGAGCACGTGGATCATCTGGTCACGTTCCTCCATCAGGATGCGCTGACGATCGACGTCTCGCCGGCGACGGTCGTCACCCTGTACCTGAGCCCTCAGGCCAACCGTCGCCTTCGTCCAATCTTACAGACGCAGCTTCGACCCGGGGCGCGCGTCGTCTCGCACGCCCACGACATGGGTGACTGGGAACCGGAGCGCGTCGAATATATCGTCTCACGCCGCGGCGAGCGACAGGCGCTCTACCTCTGGCGGATCTCGAAATAGGGGCTGGCGACGGCGATATCCGCCGCCACCGCCGAGAGGCTTGGGCGCAGGTTTTAGGAACGCCACGAGCGCCGAGGATAGCTCGACGCCCGTGGGAGGCAGGGTGCAGGCTAGACTAGTGACTCGGTGGCCGATACCCCGCGCCACCAGCCTTCCGCATGGCTTCCATCGCTTCTTCAATGCTCATCAACGGCGTGGTCTTCACGGCCTTCATGGCCCCACCCGCTGAGGCTGCCATCGAGAAGGCGGCTGCACTCACGTTATTCGGGAGCTCGCAGATCACGGCGATGTCGTACTCGCCAAACGAGAGCCAACCCCCCTCGATTTTGCCGCCGAGCTTCTGAACGACCGGCCGCACCGCCTCGAGACGATTTTGGGGGCTTTTCACCATCGCGGCCCAGGCTTCGGGAGTGTAGGTCGCTTGCAGCAGATACTGAGGCATGTGGCATCCCCTCTTTCATTATCGGCCGCTGCAGAACCTGGTGGACCCGGCCATCGCTCCTAACATGGGAGGACCACGCGAACACACCCAGCCGCGCCGGCCCGGGTGGTCAACAAGGGGTTCGAAAAGCTGTCCAGCGACCCGATCCAGGGGCATGACGACCTCCCCACGAGGGCCGGACCTGGATACGGGGCAGACTCTGTGCTCGGCGTCGATTGTTGTCAAGCCGTTCTTGACGGTTCTCCCAGGGGCGGCTAACGTTGGCGCACTGTTCCGACCTTCACCAGGCCGCACGTGCTTCTGCGGACGGATCAGGTGATTGAATGAAGAATCGGCGATCACGCCAAAACCTCGAGGGCTGGCTCCGAAGGAAACCGGCTCCTGCTCCGCCGGTGCCGAAACCTGTTCCCCCGCCGCGAAAGCCGCCGCCCTCCCCACCGGCGCCGCCGAAGCCACGATGACACCTTGTCGTCGCCGCTTGGCTCGCGATTCCTGTCGTCACCCTCAAGCCCTGACGGTCGCTGCGGGCGGATCAGGTGTTTTGGCAGGTGCGGCTGAGAGGCCGCATCCGCCATTCACTGGGCGGGAAAGGGGGGTGCAGGGGTGCGGGGTCGATCGCTAGGCGCCGTGGGCCTTCTCGCGATGCTCACGCCCCTTTACCCGGCTCTCAGCGTGGCTCAGCCGCTCGCTTTCGCGATCGTGCAAGATCGCGTCTATCGCGCCGGTGTCTTTCTGGTCGTCGACGCGCTCGTCGAGAACCAATCTCCCCGCAACGTCGAGGGAGCTGAAGTATTGGTCGAGTTCTACAACTTCTTCGATGAGTTGGTACGGGTGGAACCGACGACTCTCATCCCGGCGACGCTCGGATCCGGTCAGGTGGCCGCGCTGCGAGTCGTGACGCCCTATAGCGACGCGGTGAGAAAGATTCGTTACCGATTCACGTGGAGGCAGGACGGCGAGCGGCTGCAGGCGGTTGAGAAGCGGGATATCTGGGCGATCGGCTCCCCCACGCGGGCCCCAGGCCGATGGCCATAGGAAGGCGAGGCCGACCGGTTCCGAAGCAGGCAAGCGATCACGGAGCATCGCAATGAGGATTCTAGCGAACGTCTCGATAGTGATAGGCACCATGCTGCTGATGGCCACCACGTTGTTCATGATGGCAAGTCGCGCACTCGTGCTCACGTTCGGCGTGGCGGACGGGGTGCTGTCGGCCGCGCTGCCGATCGCGATGGCGCCTCTCGGGATGATTGTGGCCGGCGTGCTTATCGGCCGCGTCGCCTCTGTTTAGCTGCTCGGCGAACCTGGCCGGCCGGTATCGGCCTTCGAGCCGAACCCCTAACGAGCGGCGCAGCAGGACGGCGGGTTTCTTCAGAGTCTTACGTGACGGGTACGGAGCACTCCCCGGTGGGGGCCATCGGAACGACCTGGAGGGCCGGCGCCCCGTAACTACCTGAGCAGGCAGAAGCCCTGGGCCTCGATGCCCAGGGCGACGTTGAACTTGCTGCGGAAGTTCTCGAGGGCGACGGCGGCGGTCAGCTCGACGAGCTCGGTCTCCGAGAAATGCCGGCGCAGGCGCTCGAACAGCTGATCCGTCACCTTGTGGCCGGTGATGGTCATGGCCTCGGCGTAGGCCAGAGCCAGCCGCTCGCGCTCGGAGTAGAGCGGGCTCGCCGCCGCGCGCTCCACCTGACGCACCTTGTCCTCCGAGGCGCCCGCTTGCATCCCCCGGGATGCATTGATGTCGATTCAGAAGGGGCAGCCGTTGATGAGGGCGACGCGCAGAGAGACGAGGGCCAGCAGCTCGGGGCCGAGCAGGCCGGACTTCTCGACGGCGGCCGACAGCTGCTTGGCCGCTTTCATGATCCCCGGCCGGTGGGCCTGGATCTTGGTGGTATTGAGCAGGAAGCCGAAAGTCTCCCGCTCCTTGGCGAAGATTTCGCCGAGGATGGGATCGTCGCCGGGGTCTTCGATCTCGCGCACGCGGGGCATGGCGCGATTCTACCTTGCCGGACGCATGAGGTGGGCCTCGATCGCCGGCAGCGCGTGGAGCAGGACGTCGCCGACGACCTGCAGGCTGCGGTCCGAGACCTTGTCGAGGGTGTCCTCGGTGGTGTGCCACGACGGGAAGTCGAAGTCGATCAGCAGCGCGGCCGGCACCCCGAGCCGGAGGAACGGCGCGTGGTCGTCTTCCACCGCCTCGGTCTCGCTGAGGAAGTGGTGCTGCCGGCCGAGCCGGCGGGCGCTTTCCCAGATGAGGTCGGTGAGCCAGCGGGTGGAGAGCGACTCGCGCCGGATGGCGAGGTCGCGGTCACCGATCATGTCGACCACGATGACCGCCCGGGGCAGGCGGCCGCGGCGCTGCAGGGTCTCGGCCATCCGCCGGGAGCCATACAGGCTGTCCCGCGCGCTCCACTCCCCTCGCGCCTCCTCCCCGTCGAAGAAAACGATCCAATAGGTGAACTCTCCTGGTGCGCGGCGAAGCTGGCGGGCCAGCTCGAGCAGGAGCGCCGTGCTCGATCCGCCGTCATTGGCGCCGACGAAGCGGATGTCAGCAAACCACTTCGTATCGTAGTGGCCGCCGATGAGGATCACGTCGGTCCGGCGGCCGGGGACGACGCCGACGACGTTGGCCATGGGCAGCCGCCCGTGCGGGGTGTCGGCGTCGAACGCCTCCACGCGAGCCTGCACGCCGGACCGCTTGAGCTCGTTCACGATGTATTCGCGAGCGCGGACGGAGCCGGGCGAGCCCGCCGGCCGCGGCCCGATGGCGACGAGCCGCTCCAGGTGGCGCAGGGCGGCGAGGCCGTCGATTCGGCGCGGCTCGCGCTCGGCGCGCGGTTCAGCGGTCCCCGTGGTCGAGGCCAGCCCGAGCGCGAGGCTGCAGCAGATCCCGGCCGCGAGCGCCCTCACCGGCGTCGGCCGGCCTGGAGGCGGGCCGGCTTGACGCCGACGGCGCCGTAGAAGTTGATCGTCAGGACGAAGGTGCCGGCCGCGACGAGCGCGGTGGCGCCATCGAGCCAGCGCTGCGCCTCGGCTTCGTCGACGATCCCGAAGCGCACGGCGTTCTCGGCCCGGCGCTCGATGAACCCCTTGGTCCACGGCTCGAGCGTCGTGTCCTGATAGACGTCGGTGAGAAGCCGAACGTGCTGGAGCCCGGCCGCCCGCAGCAGACCCGGCAGCCGCCGACCGCTCCACGGCTCTTCGTAAATGCGCGCGGCCACGCCGGTCAGAATGCGCTCGGTGAGCGGGCGATCCGGGTGGGTCAGCGCGACGGTGCCGAAGTCCTGGTCCTGGGCCGCCACGCGGCCGCCGGGACGCGTCACCCTCACCATCTCCTTCAGCACGGCCAGCGGGTCGGCGACATGCAGGAGGACCGTGACGGCCAGTGTCGCATCGAACCGGTCGGCGGCGAACGGCAGCCGCGCGCCGTCGGCCAAGCGCAGCGTCACCCGCCGCCGGTGCGGGTGACGGCGCAGCAGGCTCCCGGCCTCGCGCAGGAGACTCTGACTGGGATCGATGCCGACGACCCGGCCGCGAGGACCCACGCGCGCGGCCAGCTCGCGCACCACCACCCCTGTACCGCAGCCCACCTCGAGAGCGGCCTGGCCCGAACGGATGCCGGCGAAAGCCAGGAACCGCCGGACCAGGCGCGCGTGAGCGGGGGTGCGCCCCCGGGCCTCGAGCGAGGCGGCGAGCTGCGCGGGATGGGGCTGGGCGTCGACGTCCCGGTAGGCGTCGGGATGAAGCGCCGTCATGCCCCCGGCGACGTGAATCGGCGGGCGCACTCCGCACTACAGAAGTACACGGGTCCGCCCCCGGCCTCCGAGCGCACCGCGCGTGAGCGGACCACGTAGGTCTGGCACACCGGGTCCTTGACCAGCTCGTCGGTGATCGCTCGTGGTCGCGAACGGGTCGTCGCCAGGGCGCGCCGGATCACAGGGAGCAGGAGCGCCAGCAGAATCAGCGCCCAGGCGAGGACCAGGACGAGCCGCATCGCCGTCAGCGATCGGGCCGGATGGACACCGCGCGGAGGAACTCCTTGTCCTGCGCGGTCAGCTGCGGCGACGGGGTGCCCCGGCCACGGACCCCCACGAAGAAGATGCCGGTGTCGGCGCCGCGCCTGAGGATTTCCTGCACGGCATCACGGGCGGCGTCGGCAGCGGTTAGCGACACCTCGATGGCTCGGTTCAGCTTCTTCATCAGCGCGTCGACGTGGGGCTCGCGGGACATGACGTGCCTCTACGATAGGTCGCGCTCCGGCGGGTGTCAACGAGGGGTGTGCAGGTTTGCTGGTGCTACATGAAAATGTCATGGGAGGGGTCTGCAAGCCCTGAAAAGGTCTAGGCTATACTGCGCGCCATGACACGGCCCTGGGCGCCGCTCGGCTCGTCCCCCCACTACACGTGAGGCCGCCTCACGCTGCGTGAGGACGTCTGGCGGCTGCCCGACGGCCGCGAGGCGGTCTACCCGGTGCTCGCGGTCGGCGTGACGGTCGGCGTGCTCGGCTTCGTGGACGACCGCCACGTCGTGCTCGTCGGCCAGTACCGCCATCTCCAGCGCGGGTTGTCCTGGGAGCTGCCGGCCGGGGGCGCTGAGTCCGGTGAGGCGCCGGAGACGGCCGCTCAGCGCGAGCTTCGCGAGGAGGGCGGCTATCGGGCCGACCGCCTCGTCTTCCTCACCCGCTTCTATCCGTCCAACGCCTATCTCGACGAAGTGGCGTACTGCTACGCGGCGTATGGCCTCACGCCCGATGCGCTGGCTCCCGATGAGGACGAGTTCCTCGAACGCCGCGTCGTATCCGTGGACGAAGCGATCCGCATGGCGCTCGACGACGCCATCACGGAGTCGGTCTCCAAGGTGACCCTGCTCCAGTACGCCGCGCGGCCGCCGGCGAGCCGCTAGTCGGCGCCTCTCAGCGCAGCCGCTCCCGGAGACGGCGCGAGATGTCGCGCTGATCGATGTACCCGGCGGCCCGGTGGTCGACCGCGAGGCCGTCGGTGTCGGTCCATTTCGGAATCAGATGGATCACCCGCAGGACGTCCGGTGCGTGCCGAGACGCGAACGGGACGATGAGGGCCTGGGTGGCGGTCATTCCGCCCCGGTCGCGCGCCGTCGGAGGAGGGGTGGCACGCTGACCACCGTCCACACGCCCTCCAGGAGCACGAAGCCCCACAGGCCGGCCCGGTAGGCGATGACGGTCAAGATGGCCGCGCCGATCAGGTTCATCCAGTTGTACGCGGGATGGGTGCGCTCCATCACGCCAAACTGGAGCGCGGCGTAAGCCGCGAGGATCAAGACGGCGCCGGCGACGGAAATAACCTGTTCCATGGGCTCAGTAGGTGGCGCGGCCGCCCGAGAGGTCGTACACCGCGCCCGTCGAGAAGGAGCATTCGTCGGAGGCGAGCCAGGCCACCAGCGCCGCCACCTCCTGCGGCTGGCCCCACCGGCCCATGGGGATCTTGGCTACCAGCATGTTCACCGTCTCCTTGGTCATCTGTCGGAGGATGTCGGTCTCGATCACCGCCGGCGCCACGGCGTTGACGAAAATGCCCCTGGTCGCCACCTCCTTGGCCAGCGCCTTGGTGAGGCCGATGACGCCGGCCTTGGCCGCGGAGTACGGCACCAGCGAAGGGTTCCCCTCCTTGCCCGCGATCGAGGCGATGTTGATGATCCGGCCCCCGCCGGCGGCCAGCATCACGCGGATGGCCGCGCGGCACACGAGGAACACGCTGGTGAGGTCGCAGGCGATCACGCAGTGCCAGTCGTCGTCGGTGAGCTCGGTGATCGGATAGGAGCGCCCGGTGATCCCGGCGTTGTTGACGACGATGTCCAGGCGCCCCCAGCGCTCGCCCACGGCGTGGACGGCGCGCTCCACGTCCGCGGTGACGGTGACGTCGGCCAGGACGGCGCTGGCGCGGTCGCCGAGTCGGCCCGCGGCCGCTTTCAGTTCCGCGGCGTCGACGTCGGCGAGCATGACTCGGGCCCCCGCGGCCAGCAGACGTTCGGTGATGGCGAGCCCGATCCCTCGGGCGGCGCCGGTGACGAATGCGGTGCGTCCCTCCAGGCTCGTGGCCATCGGACCTTCTCCCTTGTCATCGCCGGCGGCGAGCCGGGCGCCCGCCGCGGACGTCGTAGTACGTGGCGTACGCGGCCACCGCCCGGGCCACGCTCCGGGCGCCGTCAGCCGCTCCGGCGCCGAACCGGCGGATGTCCATGCGGCGGACATCGAGCGGCGGCCGGCCGTTCATGATCCAGCCCGCCATGACTTCGCCCACACCCCCGGCGCCGGCAATGCCATGGGCACAGAACCCAGCGGCGACGAAGAACCCGCGAACGGCGGGCGCCTCGCCCAGGATGAACTCACCGTCCGGCGTGAAAGCCTCAGGGCCGTTGATGAGGGTAATCACCTCGGCATCGCTCAGGATGGGCACGCGCCCGATCGCCTGCTCCATGAGCGGCGCGAACCGGTCCCAGTCCGGCGACAGCAGCTTGTGATTGAAGTCCCGGGGGATGCCCTCGAGCCCCCACGGCGCGGGGGCGCGCTCGAAACCGCCGACGACGAGACCGCCGACCTCTTCGCGAAAATAGACCAGGTGATCGGGGTCGCGCATGGTGGGCAGATCGCGACGGACGCCGTCGATGGGCTTGGTCACCAGGTACTGGTGCGCGATCGGGATGACGGGCACCGGAACGTCGGCCAGCCGCCCGATCTCGGCGGCCCAGATCCCGGCGGCGTCGACGACCACCTCGCAGGCGATCCGCCCCTGCTCGGTAACAACCTCGCTGACTCGTCCCCGGCGAACGGTGACGCCGGTCACGGTGACGCCGGTGCGAACGCTGACGCCGGCCTTCTTGGCTCCCGCCGCCAAGGCGTGAGCCAGCGATGCGGGGTCGACGCGACCGTCGGATGGCAGCCACAGCGCGCCTTCCACGCCGTCGCGATTCATCAGGGGGAAGCGAGCGGCGGCCTCGCCGGGGCCGAGCAACTCGGCGTGGAGACCAAGGGCGCGGGCCGACCGGAGCCGGCGCCTCAGCTCGTCGAGCCGGGGCCGGGACGAGGCCAGGCGCAGGCTGCCCACCTCGCGCCATCCGGGATCACGCCCGGTCTCGGCGGCCAGGCGCCGGTACTGGACCACGCTCGCCATGTTGATGTGGCTGAGCGCGATCGATGCGCGGAGTTGGCCGACGAGCCCGGCCGCGTGGAACGTGGAGCCGCCGGTCAGCTCGCCGCGCTCGAGCACCAGCACGTCGCGCCAGCCCCCACGCGCCAGATGATAGGCGATGGCGCAGCCGGCGACGCCGGCGCCGATGATGACGACGCGTGCGGCCTTAACCTCGTTCATCCATACACGATTCGCGAGACCGGGCGGGTGGCGCAGGGCGCAGTTCCGCGGGACGGCGGAGTGGGACCCCCTTCGGTCCGTCCGCAGCCCGCAGGGCTGCGTTCGGACGAGCGGGTGACGGAGCCGGCCCGCGGGGCTGCGCCCTGCGCCAGGCCCCGCCCGCCTCCGAGTTGTGCGCTGAATGAACCAGGTTAACGGCCCGACGCCGCGGCCAGCACGACGCAGTCGTCGGGGGCGAAGGCGAGCGCCACGGGCTTCTTGCGCTCGAGGGCGCGAGCCTGGGCGTGGGAGACGTCGACCCACAGCGGGCGGCCGTGGACCGCGACCTCCACGCGCACCACGGGACCGAGGAACGTGATGACCTCCACCACGCCCTCGAGGCGATTCGTCACGCCCGCCGGGCCCGGGCTGGCCAACAGCGTGAGTTTTTCCGGCCGTACCGCCAGCGTCACCGCCTGGCCGTCGGCACGCCCGCTGAGCCGCGTCCGCAAGCGCTCGCCCTCCCACTCCACCACGCCCTCGGTCGCCGACAGCACGCAGCCGGGCAGGAGGTTGGAGACGCCGATGAAGTCGGCGACGAAGTCGGTTTGGGGGAAGGCGTAGATCTCCTCGGGCGCACCCACCTGCTCGATGCGCCCGTCCCGCATGACAGCGATGCGGTCGGCGATGCTGAGCGCCTCCTCCTGATCGTGGGTCACGTGGATGGCGGTGATGCCGAGGTCCTGCTGGATCTTTCTGAGCTCGCCGCGGAGGCGCAGGCGGATCTTGGCATCGAGCGCCGACAGCGGCTCGTCGAGCAGCAGCACTTCGGGCTGGCGGGCCAGCGCCCGGGCCAGGGCCACCCGCTGCTGTTGGCCCCCGGAGAGCTGGTTGGCGTAGCGGTGCTCGAGACCGCTGAGGTTGGTCAGCTCGACCATCTCGGCCACCCGCTGCCGGGTACGCGCCTCCGGCCACCGGGCCACCCGGAGGCCGAAGGCGATGTTCTCGGCGACGGTCAGCGTCGGAAACAGCGCGTACGACTGGAAGACGATCCCCACCCCGCGTTTTCGGGGCGGCACATCGTTGACCAGACGATCACCGAACCAGATTTCGCCGGAGTCCGCGCGCTCGAAGCCGGCGATCAGGCGAAGGGTGGTTGTCTTGCCGCAGCCGGAGCCGCCGACCAGCGAGACGAGCTCTCCCGGGCGCACCTCCAGCGAGAGCCCGTCCACGGCTACCGCCGGGCCGAACCGCTTGCGCAGATCGCGCAGCGCGATACGCACGGCCCCGGCTATCCCTGCGCTACCGCGAGAAGCGCTCGAGCCACTTCTTGACCAGCCGGTCCTTCTGCTCGGCGGCCCACACGAAATCGAGGTTGATGAGGTTCATATCCGAGATCTTCTGGCCGCTCACGGCAACGTCGCCGCGAGTGATGCCGGCCCCCCGCCACTTGGCATAGGCCTCCATCGCGGACTTGGAGACGGCCCAGTCCAGGAAGCGCTTGGCGTTCTGCGGGTTCTTGGCCCCCTTGACCAGGGCGTTGCCCTCGAAGGTCCAGGCGACCCCGTCCGACGGGTACATGATGTCGAGCGGGGCGCCCTGCTTCTTGGCCGTCTCCACCTCGTAAGCCAGGGCGACCCCGATGGGCGTCTCCCCGGACGCGGCCATGCGGCCGGGGGCGCCGCCGGACTTCGTCACCTGAGAGAGATTCTTGTCCAGCGTCGTGTAGTACTCGAACGCCTTGTCCTCACCCAGCCGCGCGACGTGGCTGGCCAGGAGCAGGTAGGCCGTGCCCGAGGTGGAGGGATTGGACATCACGATGTGCCCCTTGTATCGGGGATCGGTCAGCTCCGCCCACGAGCGAGGCGGCGCGAGCTTCAGCTCGGCGATCTTCTTCTGGTTGACGGCGAAGGCCACGGTGAGCAGGGTCACCCCCTGCCACATGTTCTCGGTGTGCTTGAACCGGGCGGGGACCTTGTCCGAGTCCTTGGCCGCGTAGACGTCCAGCAGCCCCTTCTTGGCGGCACCGGTGAGGTAGTCGTTGAACACGCCCCAGATCACGTCGGCCTGCGGGTTGGCCCGCTCCGCCTCTACCCGGGCCATGGTGGGCCCGGTCGAGCCGCGGATGTAGGACGCCTTGGCGGCGAGATCCGGCAGATCCTTCTTGAACTGTTCCCAGAAGTCCTTCAGCTCGTTCTCCTCGTACGCCGTGTAGATGACGAGCCGCTCCTCGGCGGCCTCGACAATTCCCGCCGTGACCAGCAAGGCCAGCACCACTGCGATCAGAACCTTCGTCGTCATAACCCCTCCTCGCGACGTCGAGACCGACCGACTCCGCGTCTCACATTTTCAGGATCGCCACACGGTCACCACCAACCAGCGCGCGCAGGCCGAGCACTGTGCCGATCACGATGGCCAGGATGATCGTGCCGAGCGCGCAAGCCACCCCCGGATAGCCGTTCTCCACCTGGGCCAGGATGGCCACCGAGCCCAGATTGAAGCCAGGATAGATGAGGAAGATCACCGCGCTCACCGTTACCATGCCGTTGATGAAGAAGTACACGAAGATCGAGAAGGCCGTGCCCCTGAGCAGCGGCAGCACCACCCGGGTGAAGGTCCGCACCGCGCCGGCGCCCAGGCTGACCGCGGCCTCCTCGATGGCCGGGTCGATCTGCTTGAGCGCGTTGACGCCGGCCAGCACGGCGACCGGGAACTTCCAGAACACCACGCTGGTGACGAGGATCCAGATCGTCCCGGTCAAGTAGACCGGCGGCACGTTGAAGGCCAGGACGTATCCGACCCCGATGACGGTGCCGGGCAGCGCCGCCGGCAGCAGGCTCAGCGCTTCGAGCGCGCGGGCGCCGGGGCCGAGACTGCCCCGCTTGCGCTCGATCAGATAGGCGGCGACCAGGGCCAGCCCGGAGCCCACCACGCCCGACACCACGGCCAGCTTCACGCTGTTCCAGATGGGCCACGCCCCCTCGGCGGTGGATCCGAAGGCATAGTGAGTCAGGGACAGCGACCAGTCGCTGCCCCACAGCCGAACGACGGACCCCAGCGGGATGAGGCCGTAGATCACGGCGATGAACAGCGCGATGCCGAAGGTCACCACGCCCAGCGGCCAACGGAGGACGGCGGGCGTGGGACGGATCGCCGTGCGGCTCGCCGCCGTCACGGTGACGTACGACTTGCTGCCGACCCACGACACGTTGAGCCAGTAGGCGATCAGGCAAGGGACGATGAGGATCACGCTCATCGTGGCCGCCGCGGCGAAGTCGTTCATCCCGATCACCTGGGCGTAAATCTCGGTGGCCAGCACGTTGTATCGGCCGCCGACCAGGATGGGGTTGCCGAAGTCGGTCATGCACAGGATGAAGACGACGAGGGCGGCCGACGCCACGCCGGGGCGGGCCAGGGAGAGCGTCACGCGCCGGAGCGTCGTGATTGGCCCCGCTCCCAGGTTCTCCGCGGCCTCCTCCAGCGTGGTGTCGATGCTCCCCAGGACGTTGGCGAGCAGGATGTAGGCCTGGGGCAGGAAGGTGAAGACCTGGGCCACCACGATGCCGTGGAAGCCGTAGATCGACCAGTCGAGCCCCAGCCATCGGGTCACGACGCCGTTGCGGCCGAACAGGAGGATGAAGGCCAGCGAGACGAGGAATGGCGGCGAGATGAGCGGGAGCAAGGCCATCAACGAGACGAACCGCTTGCCCGGCACCGTCGTCCGGGTCACCGCATAGGCGAGCACGAGCGCCACCAGCACGGTCAGCGCGGTGGAGACGGCGGCCACGGCCAGGCTGTTGAGGAGAATGCGGAACAGCCGCCAGGTGCTGAAAAACTCGCTGAAGTGGGCCAGGGTGAGGCCGGCCGGCCCGGTCACGCTCATCCACAGCACCCGCAGGACCGGCCACACCACGAAGACGAGAAGCAGCAACAAGACGAGGGCGCCGACGCCGGCCACGACCACTTCGCCTTGAACCAGCCGGGCCGGGCCGGCCACCTGCGCGCGCGTGAGCAAGCGGGTCACGTTTTCTCAGCCGGCGGTGAAGCCGCCGTCGACGATGAGCTCGGCGCCGGTCATGTACGACGATTCGTCGCTGGCCAGGAAGAGGGCGACGCTGGCGATCTCCCGGGGCTGGGCGATCCGCCCCAGCGGGATGCCCGTCTCGAATTCCTTGCGGAGCGCCTCGTTGAGATAGGGCGCCTGCAGCGGCGTGTCCACGATGCCCGGATGGATGATGTTGCAGCGGATCCGGTCCCTGGCGAACTGGATGGCCAGCGACTTGGTGAGCGAGATGAGGCCACCCTTGGCCGCGGTGTAGGCGTCCTGGGCGCGGGTGAAGCCGGCCAGCGCCGACACCGACCCCATGATGATGACAGAACCGCCGCCGGCGGCCCGCAGGCGGGGGATCCCGTGCTTGGTCACCCAGAAGACGGCCTTGAGATTGATGGCCATCACCCGGTCCCACCAGCGCTCGTCGGTCTCCAGCACGGATCGGTCGCGATCTTTCCAGAGGACGCCGGCGTTGTTGTAGAGGACGTGCAGGGCGCCGAAGTGACGGGCGCCGTCCTCGATCATCCGGGCCACGTCGGCCTCGAGGGCGACGTCGCCGGTCACGGCCAGGGCCTGGCCGCCCGCCGCCTCCACGAGCCGCACGGTCTCCTTGGCCGTTTTCTCGTCGATATCGGCGACCACGACTCGGGCGCCCTCGCCGGCGAAGAGCACGGCCGCCTCGCGTCCGATGCCCTGGCCGGCGCCGGTGATGAACGCCACCTTGTTCTCGAGCCGGTTCATGGGCTCTAGATCCGCTCGAAGTTGCGAACCAGCTCCCAGTCGGTCACCGCCTGGTCGAAGGCCTGCTGCTCCAGGCGCGCCGTGTGCAGATAGTGCTCGACCACGCGCTCGCCGAACGCCCCCCGCGCGGTCTTCGAGCGCTCCAGCTCGGCGGTGGCCTCCCGCAGGGTCTTGAACACCTGGGGGAGCGTGGCGTCCTGGTAGGCGTTGCCCTCGTAGAGCTTGGGCGCCTTCAGCTTGTTGGCGATGCCGTGCAGCCCCGCCGCGATGGTCGCCGCGAAAGCCAGGTACGGGTTGGCGTCGGCGCCCGGGATGCGATTCTCCACCCGGAACGAGGCGCCCTCGCCGCAGAGGCGGAAGCCGCAGGTACGATTGTCCCACCCGGCAACGATGCGCGTCGGGGCGAAGGAGCCCGACTGGTAGCGCTTGTAGGAGTTCACCGTCGGCGAGTAGAAGTAGGCGAGCTCGCGGGCCATCGCCATCTGACCGGCCAGCCACTGCCCGAACAGCGCGTTCATCGCCGCATGGCCGCCGCGTCCGCGCTCCGGCGGCGCGAAGAGCGCGCGGCGCCCGGCGCGATCCCAGAGCGAGGAGTGCAGGTGGAAGGAGGAGCCGGCGGCGCCCATGTCGTACTTCGCCATGAACGTGACCGAACAGCCCTGGAGATGGGCGATCTCCTTGGCCCCGTGCTTGTAGAGCGCGGTGCGGTCGGCCATCTCGAGCGCCTCGGCGTATTCGAGGTTGATCTCTTCCTGACCGCGTCCCCACTCGCCCTTGGACGTCTCGACGGGCACGCCAGCGTCTTCCATGCCGTTCCGGATGGCCCGGATGAGCGGCTCCTCCTTCGAGGTCTGCAGAATGTGATAGTCCTCCAGGTAGGACGCCACCGGCGTTAAGTTTTGGTAACGCCTGGCCCGGGCCTCCTCGAACGACTCCCGGAAGCAGTAGAGCTCCAGCTCGGCCGCCGCCTTGACCACGTAGCCCAAAGCGCGCGCCCGCGCGATCTGGCGCTTGAGAATCCAGCGCGGGGCTTCCTCGATGGGCTCGCCCTCCTCGGTGAGGACGTCGCAGAACACCAGTGCCGTCTTCGGCAGCCAGGGAATGCGCCGGAGCGTGGCCAGGTCGGGCACCATCTTCATGTCGCCGTAGCCGCGCTCCCACGACGTGAGCGTGAAGCCCGGCAGCGGCTCCATCTCCATGTCCACGGTGAACAGGTAGATGCAGGCGTGCACACCGTCGGCGGCGGCGTGCTCGAGGAAGTGGCGGGCCACTACGCGCTTGCCCATGAGCCGGCCGTAGCCGTCGGGGAACACGGTGAGGACGGTGTCGATCTCGCCGCGGCGGACGAGAGATGCCAGGGTCTTGAGATCCAGCCGGCCGGGCATGACGCGGATACTAGCGCATCGGTGCGCGGCGGAAAAGGCCGCCCTCGCCAACCGGTGCCGTCTATGCCATCCTCGGGTCGTGCCCGCCTCGTCGCGTCGCACGATCGTCGCGTGGACGCTCTACGACTTCGCCAACTCGGCCTACGCCGCCATCATTCTGTCCACCGTCTATCCCGCGTACTACGCCAACGCCGTCGTCGGCAACGCCGAGGGCCGCGGCGATTTCTGGTGGGGCCTGGTCGTCTCCACCTCGATGATCGTCGTCGCCCTCACCTCGCCTTTCCTGGGCGGCATCGCCGACCACGCGGGCACTCGCAAGCCTTTCCTCGTCACGCTGACGCTGCTGTCGGTGGCGGCCACGGCGCTCCTGGCCACGGTGGGGCCGGGTATGGTGCTGTGGGGCTTCGCGCTCGGCGTGCTGAGCCTGGTGACGTTCGAGGCCGCCTTCGTCTACTACAATTCCTACCTGCCCCGCATCGCGCCCCCCGGGGAGCTGGGGCGCGTGTCCGCCGCCGGCTTCGCCGTCGGCTACGCCGGCTCCCTGGTGGCGTTCCTCGCCGCCTACCCGTTTGCCGCCGCCCAGGCCTACTGGGGCTGCTTCCTGGCCACCGCCGCTCAGTTCGCGCTCTTCTCCATCCCCGCCTTCGTGACGCTCCCACCCGACGAGCGTCATTCGGTGGCTTTAGGCCCAACCGTGCGCCGCGGCCTCAGCGAGACGCTGGCCACGCTGCGCGAGATCGTCCGGGTCCCGGCCCGCCGCCAGATGCGGGGCTTCCTGCTCGCGTACCTGATCTACGAGGACGGCGTGAACACCGTGATCACGTTCGCCGCCGTCTTCGCCGCCAAGACGCTCGGCTTCGCCTTCACCGAGATCATCGTGCTCTTCCTGATCGTGCAGCTCACGGCCCTGGCCGGCTCCGCCGGGTGGGCGCGGGCCACCGACACCCGCGGCCCCAAGCTGGTCGTGATGGTAACCCTGGTGCAGTGGACGGCGGTCACGGTGCTGGCATATTTCGTGCGCGACAAGTGGCAGTTCTGGGTCCTGGCAGTCCTGGCCGGGACGGGGCTCGGCGCCATCCAGGCCGCCAGCCGGACGTTCATGGCCTCGCTGATCCCGGCCGGGCGCGAGGCTCAGTTTTTCGGCTTCTACCAACTCGTCGGCAAGACCGGCGCCATCCTGGGCCCGCTGGTGTTCGGTGGCGTGTCGTGGGCCCTCGCCGGCAACCAACGGGCGGCCATCGTCGCCGTCGGGCTCTTCTTCGTGGTGGGTTTCGCACTGCTCTCCGGCGTGCGGGCCGGCGGGCCAGCTCTCGTGCGAGGCCCGGGGGCCCGAGCGCGCGCCACCGCCGACCTGCGCCGCGAGGCACCGCCGCGCTGACGGGACTACGTAATCTCGATGGGCACCGGCGGGATCAGGAGGATGAAGAGCACGAGGCACAGCGCGCCCACCGCGCGTCGGCCGGCCGAGAGCGGCGTCACATCGTCGAGCGGTGGACTGTGGTGGAAGCCGATGAGGAAGATGACGAGAGCCGCCCACACGAACCAGTTCGGTGACCAGGTGACGAGCCCGAGCGCCAGCGTGGCCGCAACCGTCAGCATGCCGACCAATCGGTGTCGCCGGCCGAACAGCGCGTAAGCGATCCTTCCCCCGTCGAGCTGACCCACCGGGAACAGGTTGAGCGCGGTCACGAAGAAACCGGCCCAGCCCGCGATCGCCACCGGGTGGAGAAACACATCCATGCCCGCCGGGATGCTGCCGAACGTGAGATAGACGAAGAGGCGCAGCAGGAGCGGATCGCCGAACCGGATGGCCTCCCCGGGCGGCACCGGGCCCACCGCCGACCATGCCAGACCGAACAGGATCGCCGGGATGGCCACGACCAGCCCGGCCAGCGGCCCGGCGGCGGCGATGTCGAAGAGCGAGTTCCGGTTGCGAGCCGGTGACCGCATGCTGATGATCGCCCCCAGCGTGCCGAAGAGGAAGATCGGCGGCGCCGGGATGAAGTACGGCAGGCTGACCGACGCGCGGTAGTACCGCGCGGTGAAGTAATGGCCGAACTCGTGGACGCCCAGAATGGCCAGCAGCGTGGCGGCGAAGGGCACGCCGCTCAGGATCGCGGCGGCCAGCGGCCAGGTGTCGGACGGCGCGAAGGTCCGCGAGGAGAAGAAGAGCGCCCCGGAGACGAGGGTGGTCACGCAGGTCAACACGAAGAGCAGCACGTTGAGGACGACGCGGCGCGGTCGGACAACCCCTGCCATCGGCACCGCCTGCACCAGCACCTCGTCGCCCTCCGTCCTGAGGAACGGCGTCAGGCCGAGGGGACGGAGACGAGCCTCCAGGCGCTCAAGCGCCCGGGCTGGCGGCAGGCGGAGCCGGCCGCGATAGACGGCGGTCGCGCCGCGGATCTGGCCGTCATCGATGGCCAGAACCTCCCCCACGCCCGCCCGTACGAGATCCTCCCCGAGCAGGAGATCGCTGGAGGTGAACGGCGCGGTGGGAAGACGCCGCTGCCAGGGCCAGAAGCGCATGGCTCAGAGCCTACCACACAGCCAACCGCGTCACGGCGCGGCGGACGGCGTCGAGGCCGGCCTCGAGGTACACGACGCCGAGCACGGCCTCCAGGGTCGTGGCCAGGATCGACTCGCGCTCCCGTCCACCCGTCTGCTCTTCGCCTCGTCCGAGACGAAGCAGCGCACTCAGATCCAGCCCTGCCGCCCACCGGACCAGCGTGGCGCCCGACACCAGCGCCGCGCGCTCCGGCGTCAGCACGCCCACCGGCGCCTCCGGCGTCGCGCCGAAGAGGTGTTCCGCCACCACGAGCCCCAGCGCGGCGTCGCCCAGGAAGGCCAGACCCTCGTGGTGCGCGAGCGGCGGGTGCTCGTTGGCGTAGGAGGCGTGCGTCAGCGCCCGTTCCAGCAGCGCCCGGTCGCGAAACCGATGACCGAGGCGCCGCTCCAGCTCGCCGACGCGCGCCTCGTCCACTACGAAAGGGGGCCCGCCCAATGACGAGCTGGACGAGGCTCGGGCCTGGGGGCATGCTGGCCCAGCACTCCGTGAATCGGCATGGAGGTAAGGTTACCGCGGAGACGGCACCGGTAGAGCCCCGAGGTCCGCTCGAGGAATACGCAGCTCGAGGACCTCATAGGTCGCCATCCCCTGGCTCCGCAAACGGTCTTGCTCGGCCTCACTGACCGGCTGCTCGACGGCAAGGTGCATCTCTGCGATCTCGACGACCCTACCCCAGCCTGGGATCTCCTCACCGACGGCGACCTCTCTGACCTCTCCACGCGAGATCTCGATCCAGCCGGTCGGCCTACTCGAGTTGGGACCCAGGTAGCGGAGCTCCTGAGCCTGCGCAACCACTGCCGACCACATCGAGATGACGAGGAGGCTCCAAACCGCCGCCGGATAGATCTTCATCGCTGATCCCTTTCTACTCCGGTGCGAGGCTGCCCACCACCTCGGTCACGGCCGGCGGCAGCGTGAACGTCTGGGGAAAGCAAGAGGACCCGTTGGCCGTGGTGGTCGCGACCCCGTGGAGGAACCTCAGGCCGCGATACTGCAGGGGAGCGAGGAACGATACCTGCCTCCTGATCTGGCCATCAAAGCCCAGGGCGATGGCGTTGAAGATCGGGCCCAGGCGGAAGAACCGGACGAACCGCCTGGTGATCTGTCCGTTCGAGGTGTCCAGGAACTCGTCTGAGAAGACGGCGACGTCATAGCCCAACTGATCCTGGAGCGCGACGAAGCGGCCGAACTGGCCGCCGGTCATCTCCGAGATCGCGAAGTCGAAGCGCTGAGCCGAAGGGGTCAGCCGCCGATTCGCCAGGTCCACCTTCACCAGCACGCCCCGCTCGCGGTGGGGTCCGAACAGATCTTGCCGTGCATCCCCGGTCAAGTCGCGGGCGGCCAGGGGCAGGCCCGCGACGAAGTGGGGCTGGCCGGCGAAGCAATCGTAATCGGTGGCGTTGATCACGAACACGGGGTCGGGCTCCAGGATGTCCTTGCTTCCCATCGCGACCGCATCCGCTTCCAGGCCGAGGGGCCCGCGGTAGACGACGCTGAGGAAGAGATCGGCCGCGTTCGTCGGGATCGGCTGCCCGCGGAAGTCGAAGGCCAGCTCCTGAAAGGTATCGGTCAGCGTGATGAGCTGCGACGCGGACACAGCGACGAAACGGGTGTCCGAGATGGGCGCCAGGGGATCCGCGAACAGATTGCCGGACGACGTGCGGTACTGGGCCGCAGCCACAATGGTGCCGGTGCCGGCGGCTTCATTGGGGGTCGCATTGCGGATCTTGAAACGCAGTGTCGTGAACGCCCCGCTGTTGTCCCCGGTGAAGGGAGTCAAGGCGTAGACGAAGCGCTCCGGCTCGCCGATCTCGATCCGCCCGCGGAAGAAATAGTGGAGGGTGCCTTTGGCATAGCCGACGGCTCGAGGCAGCATCTCCAGGGCGGCTTGAGTCCAGACGTTTTCATCCATACATCCGTAGGTTCGCGGTTCGAGAACCCCGTCTTGTTGCGCCGGTTCATCGAGGACGCACTCGGCCAGCACTGGATCCACCGGAAGGCCGCCATCGGCCGCCCGGCTGTTCCCCGGGTTGAGTTGTTTTTTCAGGTAGCTGCGCGCGCGGCCGGTGAGGGGTGCCGCGTGCGTCGAAGCTTCCAGGAGGTCGAGTGACGGAAACGGGTAGTTGCGCCCGAGCAGCGTGCGGTTCGCCGTGTCCTCGCTGAAGAAATTCGCGTTGGCGAACTCGGCGATCCCGATGGCCAAGCTGAGGGTGACGCCGGGTCCGCTGGCCAGGCCGGTGTAAGTGCCCGTGTCGATCACACGGGCGATGGGAACGCGAGCCACGTCATCCCCCGTAGGCTGCCGGAGAATGGCGGGATCGAAGCCGACGGGGAAACTGAGATACGTGTTGATGAAGGTGCTCTCGGCCGATGAGCCGGGAAGGCCATGCTGATTTCGAACCCAGTATTCGTAGTTGCCATAGATGGACCCGAAGGGATGGGCGTCGTTGCGGGTGTGCTCGGGGACCGAGCCGTCGACGACGAGGTGCATGAGCTGGCCAACGGCGCGGAACGCGTCGGCGAATGCCTGTTCCCGCCGGAGATGTTCTTCTGCGTTTGTCACTTGCAAGGTTAACGCGGTGTAGTAGTGATTCAACGCTCGCTGCCAGGACCACTCCTGATCGGCCCGCTGCATCCATCGAATCGAGGACTCGAACGGGACGGGAAGAAGTCGCAAGCCGGCGCTTTCCCAGGGCTGCAGAGGGTCATGAAAGTGACTCAAAGAGCGACGACCATCATCTTCGCGGCGGCCGCCTTCGCGAAGCCATTCGAAGACCCTGCGTCCCCGCATGGACTCGTCAAGCCCTCTCAACAGCCCCAGCTGTCTCTTCAGGAAGTCCTCGACCCTCAGCACATCATCGAACCCCACGTGTCTCGCAGCGCGCTCGTTAACGATCTCGTGTGTCGGTTCGTTCAACGCGACTCCGGGACTCGTGTAGAAGCTCGTGAGCGCGAACGAAGTAAGCGCCACGCATAATGCCTGCCCTTTCATCATGGCTGCCTCTCCGGTCTCGGCCCGATCGGATCGAGCCCTAACATTCTGTTCTCGACGTTGATCGCCCTGATGAATCCCGGCATCTTCTCGTCGGGGACCCCACCCGGGCGTGCCCGGCTCTTTTCCCAAAGCTCTTGCCTGGTCTTGAGCCGTCGCATCCGCACCACAGTTGGTTCCACGAAGGCCTGCCCGTCTGGAGGGGTCACGATCTCGCTGTGGGCCGCGTAGCCGGGGGCGAAGTAGGTGAAGCCAGGGGGGAAGATCCGGAAGCCGAAAAATGGCGGAGACAGGCGAGAAATTTCGAATCGGCCCTCCACATCGGCCTTCGCCTCACGCGCATCGAAAAACTTTTCATTTGTCTGAGCCAGCGTGTGTACCGCCTCATACCAGACCACCAGGATCGCGGCGCCGGGAATGGGCTCGCCGGTCTCGACATCCACGATCCGCCCGCGGAACGGTCCCCACTTTTCAGCGGCGTCTGCACCAGGAGCCAGCAAGCTTCCAAGAAGCACCCCCACGACGCAAACGGAGCGAAGGGCTAGACGGTGCAGCATGCTGTCCCGGCCTACAGAAGAGAAAGTCGCCAGGCGCCGTCCACGTCCCGGCGCAGGCCCACCTGGCTTTCCGCCTTCTCGCCGCGGTGTTCGCACATGACCCGGTAGATGACCTCCTCGACGCTCTCGGAAAGCGGGTTGGTATCCAGTCGACAGTGTGCCATCTGGCTCGCCATTTCCCGGAGTTCTTCGGGCGTGTGCCTTCCCGGGAGCAGATGCTGCCGTTGGGAGTGGACATATTTCCGGGCGTCCTTCAGGTCGCCCACGATGACAGCCGTCCAGAACCCCTTCCAGACGGCCTGCGCTTCCTCGAACGAGGGGCCGGCCGGCGAAGAAAACTGCGCGCGGGCGATCTCCAACCCACTCACGAGGAGGACGCCGCCGATGACCATCCGGAGTCGGTTCTCTCGCATGCGTCGCCTAAAATCGTCGGATCCGCCAGAGGCCATCCTGATCCAGCTGGAACCACACGGCGAACGAGAACGGCTGCCCGGCGCGCTCGCGCAGCATTTCGTACTGGGCCCCGCCGGGCCCGACTTCCACCAACTGGATGGCGGTCATGTGCCGATCGATGTTCGCCAGCGTCGCCGGATTGAAGCGGTTGAGCTGGTCGGCATAGGCCGTGCGCGCCTCGCTGTGGATGAACGTGCGGGCTCGCGAGAGGTCTCTGGAGCGCAACGCATCTTTGAGCCCTTGCCAGACGGCCTGAAGGCGCGCATCGAGCGCGGCCGGGTCCGAGACCTGGACCAGGGTCGCCGCGGTGTGGACCTTTCCCTGGTCATCCGTGACCTGGACGATGGAGGTATAGAGCCCCGGTCGGGTAAAGGTGAACGTTCGCCCGTCGAGGCTGTCACCCTCGAAGTCCACGGAGCCATTCCCGTCGAAGTCGAGCGCAATGGCGAAAACCGGAATCACGCTCGAGAGGCTGAAGCCGACCGTGAGCGGCGCCGCGCCGCCGGGAGGGATCGCGTCCAGACGGAGACGCGGCTCCAGAGTCGAGAGTCGGACCGTCACGGGAATCGTGTCGCTCCCGATGTGTCCGGAGAGGTCAGCGGCTCGTGCCGTCAGGCTGGTCATCTCCGGGCTCACTGGTACCAGGGCCGCGTACTGACCGGCCTCGACCAGCGCGGGAACGCCGTTGACCGTCACGCCCACGTTCCCGTTTGGCGGAACCTGCACGGTACCGCGCACGAGGACCAGCGGCTCGGTGAGGGTGCTGCCCGGCGCCGGCGAGGTGATCCGGGCCCCGCAGGCCTGAATTCCTTCGATCGTGACCTGGATGGCGGCGCCCGGCTTACTCCGAAGCTCGACCTCCAGACGGTTGTCTTCGAAGATGTTCGTGAGCGGGCGCTCGATCCGAGCGACCCGCTGGTTGAAGTCCCGCTCGCGGATCACCTCGAGTCCATTGACGACGAGCGACCCGCTGCTGATCCGGTGACGACCCTCGGGGCCGTTGAGGACCACGAGACGGAACGTGCCACTCGGGTCGCAGGCGGAGAAGGTGTCGGAGACGGTGACCGGCGGCCCGGCCGCGCGTGCATACTGCCTGGTGAACACGGGAGTGAACGTCTGGGCGAAGAGCAGCGCCGCACCGAAGAGCAGCAGGAGAATCGAGATCAACAGGACGCCCGGCCAGCGAGCCACTCTGCTCATGCCCACCTCCGCGCGATCGATGCTTCCATCTCGTGCTCGAAGGTAAGGAGAGCGATGCGAGCTCGTCAACGCGTCGAGTTGGATACACCAGGAGACTTCTGACGACGCCGCCCGGCGGGGCGGTGGGCGTGATCGTTTCCGCTACTGAGTGGCGGTCAGGCTAGCCGCGGTACTTGCGGAGGGCCAGCGTCGCGTTCGTGCCGCCGAAGCCGAAGGCGTTGTTGAGCGCGGCCTCGGCGTCCACCTTGCGGGCAAGGTTGGGGACGTAGTCGAGATCGCAGTCGGGATCGGGCGTCTCGTAGTTGATGGTCGGCGGCAGCACGCCGTGGTGGAGCGCCAGCACGGTGGCAATGGCTTCCACGCCACCGGCCGCGCCCAGCAGATGCCCGGTCATCGACTTCGTCGAGGACACGGCGAGGCGCCGGGCGTGGTCACCGAAGACGCGCTTGATGGCCAGCGTCTCGAACTTGTCGTTGTAGGGCGTGGAGGTCCCGTGGGCGTTGATGTAACCGACCTCCTCGGCGGCGAGCCCGCCATCCCGGAGGGCGGCGGCCATCGCCCGCGAGGCGCCGTCGCCTTCGGGGTCCGGCGCCGTCATGTGGTGGGCGTCGCCGGTCATGCCATAACCGACGATCTCGGCGTAGATGCGGGCGTCGCGGCGCTGCGCGTGCTCGAGCGACTCCAGCACGACGATGCCGGCGCCCTCGCTGGGCACGAAGCCGTCGCGACCGGCATCGAAGGGGCGCGAGGCCTTTTCCGGCTCGTCGTTCCGGGTCGACATCGCCTTCATCGCGCAGAAGCCAGCGATGGTCAGGGGCACGATGATCGCTTCGGCCCCGCCGGCGATCATGATGTCGGCGTCCTCCCGCTGGATGATCTTGAAGGCGTCGCCGATGGCGTGGTTGCCGGTGGCGCAGGCGGTGACCACCGAGGAGTTCGGGCCCTTGGCCCCGAACCGCATGGAGACCAGGCCGGACGCCATGTTGATGATGAGCATGGGGATGATGAAGGGCGAGATCCGCTCCGGCCCCTTCTCCAGGCGCACCCGCTCGCCTTCCAACAGGGTCTGGATGCCCCCGATGCCGGAGCCAATGAGCACGCCGAACCGGGTGCCGTCGACCCGCCCCACGTCGAGCCCCGAGTCCTCCACGGCCATCACCGAGGCGGCGATGGCGTAGTGGAGATAGGGGTCCATCCGGCGCGCGTCCTTCTTGTCGACGAACTTCAGGGGGTCGAAGTTCCGCACCTCGCCGGCGATCCGGGTCGCGTATCGGAAGGCGCCCCCGGCGTCCTTTTCGGTGGCGTCGAACTTCGCGATCGGGGTGATGCCCGATCGGCCCTTGGCCAGACCGGACCAGAACTCCTCGGCGGTGTTGCCCAGCGGCGTCAACGCGCCGAGGCCGGTGACGACGACGCGGCGGCGTTCCACCGTCAGGAGTTGTCCTTGATGTACTGGATGGCGTCGCCGACCGTCGCGATCTTCTCGGCGTCCTCGTCGGGGATCTGGATGTCGAAGTGCTCCTCCAGCGCCATGACCAGCTCCACGGTGTCCAGCGAGTCGGCCCCGAGGTCCTCGATGAAGCGCGCGGTCGGCGTGACGTCATCCTCCTCGACCCCGAGCTGCTCGACGATGATCTCCTTCACCTTCTCTTCCACTGGCTTCGCCATCGATCGGTTACCTCCGCGAGGACGACCTGCCCTCAGATGTACAGACCCCCGTTGACGTGGAACACCTGCCCCGTGATGTAGGCGGCCTGGTCTCCGGCGAGGAATCGTACCATCCCGGCCACCTCGCGGGCGGTGCCGACCCGGCCCAGGGGAATCTGACCGAGCAGGGCCTGGCGGGCCGCCGCCGGAATCGCCGCGCTCATGTCCGTCTCGATGAGGCCGGGCGCCACCGCGTTGACCAGGATCGACCAGTGCGCCAACTCCCGGGCGGCCGCCTTGGTCAACCCGATCAACCCCGCTTTGGCCGCGGAGTAGTTGGCCTGCCCCGCGTTGCCCATGGCGCCGGCAGTGGACGCGATGTTGATGATCCGCCCACTCTTCTGCCGCATCATGAGCTTGGACGCCGCTCGCGTCATGAGGAACGCGCCTCGGAGATTGATGTCCATGACGCGGTCCCAGTCCTCGTCCTTCATCCGAACGAGGAGCGCGTCACGCGTGATACCGGCGTTGTTGACGAGCACGTCGAGGCGCCCGAACCGTCGCCTGGCGGTGTCGACCAACCGCTCGGCATCCTCGCGGTTCGCCGCATCGGCGACGACGCCCACGATGGCGGCGCCGTCCGCCTCCATCTCCTTCACCGCGCGTTCCAGGCGGTCCCCGTCGCGCCCCGAGACTACCACGGCCGCTCCGTCCTCCGCCAGCAAGCCGGCGATGGCGGCGCCGATGCCGCGACTGCCCCCGGTGACGACGGCCACGCGCCCGGTCAGTGGTTTCTCACTCACGCGCCTGGCTCCCCCCGCTGGCCACGCATCACGCCCGGACCTCCGTCAGCACCTTGTCCAGGCCCGCGGGATCCTCGACGGCGGAGCCCCGGCCACCCTCGAGAATGCGCTTGAGGAGCCCGGTCAGCACGCGTCCGGGTCCCACCTCGACGAACGTCGTCGCCCCCTCCGCGGCCAGCCGGCGCACGCAGTCCGTCCACCGCACCGGGCTCGCCACCTGGCGCAGCAAGGCCGGCGTCACGTCCCGGCCGCTTCGGGTCAGGCCGGCGTCGACGTTACGCGCCACCGGGATCGCCGGATCGGCCACCGTGATGCCGTCCAGCTCCCGGGCCAGACGCTCGGCAGCCGGCGTCATCAGCGCGCAGTGGAACGGCGCGCTCACCGGCAGCAGCACACTCTTGCGGCCGCCGCGCTCGCCGGCCAGGCGAACGGCGCGCTCCACGGCCGGCCGATGGCCGGCGATGACGATCTGCAGCGGCGCGTTGATGTTGGCCACCTCGACGACCTCGCCGCGGGCAACCTCCGCGCAGACCTGCTCCACCGCGGCCAGCTCGAGGCCCAGGATGGCGGCCATGGCGCCCACGCCGACCGGAACCGCCTCCTGCATGAATTGGCCGCGCCGCCGCACGGTCCGTACCGCATCCCGGAAGGCCAGCGCGCCGGCGACGACCAGCGCCGAGTACTCGCCGAGGCTGTGGCCGGCGGCCAGCTGCGGCGCGAGCCCCCGCTCGGCGCAGACGGCCGCCGCCGCCACGCTGACGGTGAGCACGGCTGGCTGGGTGTTCGCGGTGAGGGCCAGCTCATTCTCCGGACCTTCGAACGCCAGGAGAGCCAGATCGAATCCCAGCGAGTCGTTGGCTTCCTCAAAGATGGACTTGGCGGCGGGCGAGGCTTCGTAGAAGCCTTTGCCCATGCCCACTGCCTGAGATCCTTGTCCCGGGAAGAGGAACGCGATCATCGCCACGGCCGGGCGGAGGGGGCAGGGGTGGCGAGACCCGTTCCCTGCGCCTCACGACGGGCCACCCCGTCCAAGGTGGAGCCCAGCCGCGGCCGGACGGACGCGCGCCGGCTGCGTGGTCGCAGCCACCCCTCCCGCCCCCGGCCGGCCCCGGCGGCGCGCGCTACCATCTCAGGAGAGCGGAGCCCCAGGCGAACCCACCGCCGAAGGCAGACATGAGGACGAGGTCGCCACGCTTGACGCGGCCGGCCGACACCGCTTCCTCGAGCGCCACGTACACGGACGCGGCGCCGGTGTTGCCGTAGCGGTCGACGTTGATGAAGACGCGCTCCATCGGCAGCCCCACGCGCTTGACCGCGGCTTCAATGATCCGGAGGTTGGCCTGATGGGGGATGAACAGATCGACGTCGGCGGCCGCGAACCCGTGCCGCTTCAGCAGGGCGGCCGCGGAATCGGCGAAGGTCCGCACCGCGACCTTGAAGACCTCGTTGCCCTTCATCTTGGCGTAATGCATCCGGGCCTCGACGGTCTCGCGCGTCGCGGGGTGCCGCGAGCCGCCGCCCGGCATGTAGAGCAGGTCGGCGTACCGGCCGTCGGAGGACAGATCGGCGTCGATCACGCCGCTGCCATCGTCGGCGGCCTCCAGCACCGCGGCGCCGGCGGCGTCGGCCAGCAGCACGCAGGTACCCCGATCAGTCCAGTCGGTGATGCGGGAGAGGGTCTCGGCGCCGATGCAGAGGACGCGACGATACTTGCCGGTCTCCACGAACGTGGCCCCGATGGCCAGGCTGTAGATCGACCCCGCGCAGGCGGCCAGCAGATCGACCGATCCCACGCGCCGGCAGCCCAAGCGGTGTTGGACCAGATTGCCCACGCTGGGGAAGAACATGTCGGGTGTCGTCGTGCCGACGACGATGAAGTCGATGTCCTCGGGGACCAGGCTGGCCCGTTCCAGCGCCTGCTGGGCGGCCTTGACGGCCAGGTCGGAGGTGGCCTCGCTGTCGTCGGCGATCCGCCGCTCGCGGATGCCGCTGCGCTGGACGATCCACTCGTCGCTGGTCGCCACCATCCGCTCGAGGTCGGTGTTGGTGAGCACGCGTTTGGGCGCGTACGACCCCACGCCGATGATCTTCGCTCGGCTCATTCCCGGCCTCCCTCGCGACCCTCGCGCGCCACCTCGGCCTCCAGCGCGGCCCGGATGTGATCGTTCACGCCGGCCTTGGCCCACTCGGCCGCCACGCGCACGGCGTTCTTGATGGCTTTGACCGGTGAGGCGCCGTGGCAGATGATGGCGGCCCCATCGATGCCGAGCAGTGGGGCGCCACCCATTTCCGTATAGTCCACCCGTCGCTTGAAGCGCGCGAAGGCCGGCAGGGCCAGCGATGCCCCCAGCTTGGAGCGGAGATCGCGCGTCAGCTCCTCGCGAATCATCGCCCCCAGCGTCTCGGCCAGGCTCTCCGAGATCTTCAGGGCCACGTTGCCGGTGAACCCGTCGGTGACCACCACGTCGCAGCGGCCGTTGTAGATGTCGCGCCCTTCCACGTTGCCCACGAAGTTCAGCGACGACTCCTTGAGTTGCTCGTAGGCTTCCTTGGTGAGCTCGTTGCCCTTGCCCTCCTCCTCGCCCACCGAGAGGAGGCCGACGCGAGGGTTATCGTAGCCGAGGATGTCGCGAGCGTAGATATGGCCCATGACCGCGAACTGCAGCAGGTGCCAGGGCTTGGGGTCCACGTTGGCGCCGACGTCGAGCAGCACGGTGAAGCGCTTGAGGTTGGGCAGGACGGCGGCGATGGCGGGCCGGTCCACCCCGGGCAGGACCCCGATGACGAACATGGCGATGGCCATGGCGGCGCCGGTATTGCCGGCCGAGATGAACGCCGCCGCCTCGCCGTCTTTCACGAGCTGGGCGGCGACCCGGAGCGAGGAGTCGCGCTTGCGACGGAGGGCCTGGGTTGGGCTCTCGCCCATGCCCACCACCTGAGAGGCGTGACGGATCTCGAGCGGGAGGCTCTCGGCTCGGAGGCGGGTGACCTCGCGCTCGACGGCGGCCTTGTCCCCAACGAGGATTACCGAGGCCCCGAACTCCCGGACGGCGATCACGGCGCCCTCGACCACGACGGCGGGGCCGTAGTCGCCGCCCATGGCGTCGACCGCGATCCTCATCTAGACGCCTTCTCGGCCCGGCACCCTAGGGCTCCTCGGCCCGGCACCTAGGCGCCTTCGACGGCGACGATCTCCCGGCCGCGGTAATACCCGCAGTGCGGGCAGACGTGGTGCGGCAGCTTGGCCTCGCGGCATTGCGGGCAGACGGACCGTGTGGGTGCCGCCAGCTTCCAGTGGGTGCGGCGCTTGCGGCCGCGCGCTTTCGAGTGACGTCGTTTCGGTAGCGGCATCCTGGTCCTTTCTTCTCTCAGCGGTTGAAGCGCTCGCCCAGATCCTTGAGGACGGCCAGGCGCTGGTCCGGGGAACGCGTCGGGCACGCGCAGGCGGTGACGTTCCGGTTGCCGCCGCAGACGGGACAGAGGCCCCGGCAGTCCGACCGGCAGAGCGGCTTCATCGGCAAGGCCAGCGTGGTCTCGGTCTCGACCAGCGCCCCGAGATTCAGCTGGTCGTTCTCGTAGAAGTCCAGATCGAGGTCGTCAGCGCCGAGCTCCACGGCGTCGCCAACGGGCGGCCGGCGCACGTAGCGTACGTCGACCGAGGGACGGACGTCGACGCGGAACTCCTCGAGGCAGCGGCTGCACACCAGGGGAGCGTTCGCGGCAAGCTCGCCGGCGACCAGGACGTCGTCTCCGTCGCGTTCGACGCGCAAGCGGATGACGTCGAGGCGCCAGGAACGATCGGTGAAGGGCGCGACGAACGCGCCCGGATTGGCGACGACCAAGCCTTCGTCAGGAATTTCGGACACCCGGATGATCATGGCTTCATATCCGACGGCGGAAATCCCGCGTAAGTCATTGTCATTTAGAAGCTTTTCAGGGACCGGCCCAGTGTAGCGACGGCGAGGCGACCAAGTCAAGGAGTTTGACCGGTCATTTGACCCACCGGGTCGCGTTTGCTACGCTTCGCAGCGACGTTAGGGCGTCCATGTCGTAGCAGGAGGGGACCTGCATGTCCAACATGTTCAAGACCGCCATGCTGCTCGCGGTGCTGACGGCCATGCTCGTCCTGATCGGGGGCGCCGTCGGCGGCCAACAGGGGATGCTCGTGGCATTCGTGCTGGCGCTGGCGATGAACGCTTTCTCCTACTGGTTCTCCGACCGCATCGTGCTCGCCATGTACCGCGCCCAGCCCATCACCGAGGCCCAGGCGCCCGGGCTCCACTCCGTGGTGCGGCGCCTGTCAACCCGCAGCGGCATTCCGATGCCGCGGGTGTACATGATTCCGGTCGACACGCCGAACGCTTTCGCGACGGGCCGTAACCCCCAGCACGCGGCGGTGGCCGTCACCGAGGGCATCATGCGCCTGCTGGATGAGGAGGAGTTGGAGGGCGTGCTGGCTCATGAGCTGGCCCACGTGGCCAACCGCGACGTCCTCATTTCCACGATCGCCGCCACCCTGGCCGGTGCCATCACGTACCTGGCACACATGGCCCAGTGGGCGGCCTTCTTCGGCCATCGCGGGGACGACGAGGAGGGCGGATCCAACCCGATCGCGGCCCTGCTGATGGCAATGCTGGCGCCGATCGCCGCGCTGCTGGTGCAGGCGGCCGTTTCCCGCGCCCGGGAGTTCCAGGCCGACGCCACCGGCGCTCGGGTGGCCGGCAAGCCGTGGGGCTTGGCCAAGGCTCTGGAGAAGCTGCACGTCGCCCAGCAGGTGGTGCCGATGGCCGCCAATCCTGCCACCGCGCACCTGTTCATCGTGAACCCGCTCAGCGGGCAGACCCTGATGACGCTCTTCTCCACGCACCCGCCCCTGGAGGAGCGGATCCGCCGGCTGCGGGCGATGCGAGTCTAGTCATCGGAGGGGGCCTCGACGTCGCCATGAACTTGGAGGGGGCAGCGGCCGCCCCCTCCAAACCTCCCCGCTCGCGCGAGCTGCGACCGCCGTTGCGCGGGCTAGCCCGCGCTCGAAAGCGGTTATTCCGACGCGCCTCCAGCTTTCGCAGGGGGCTGGGAATTTTCCGGTGGCCTGTTCGTAGTAAAGGGTAGGCGGTCGTCCCGGGGTCGACTATGTCTCCCAACGAAGGGGCGGACTTTCATCGGCTCACGCTGGATCACCTCGATTCGCTCTATAACTACGCGAGAGTGCTGACCCGCAAGCCCGAGGACGCCGAGGACCTGCTCCACGAGGCCCTGGCCCGCGCATTCCGGGCCTTCCGGCGCTTCGATCCCTTGCTGAGCTACAAGGCCTGGATGTTCACCATCATCAAGAACGCCCATATCGATCATCAGCGGCGGCGACGGAATGGCGCGGTCGAGGACTCGGGAGGGGAGTGGGCGGTGGAGGCCCTGTCAGCGGAAAGCCCGCTGTCGTCCATCCCCCTGGCCCCCGACGACATCCTCCTCAGGCAGGAGACGATCGGTCAGGTGCGCGATGCCATCCGACGGCTCCCACCGGCCTTGCAGGAAGTGGTTGAGCTCCGGGATATCGAGGGGTTCTCCTACCAGGAGATCGCGCGCATCGTGGACCGGCCCTTGGGGACCGTGATGTCGCGGCTCTATCGGGGCAGGAACCTGCTGCGGACCTATCTCGTGGAACCGCAGCGCGCGGGCCACCGAGGGGCCAGAGGCCTCACCGATGGACTGTAACGCCGCCAAGTCCAGGTTTTTCGCCTACGTCGACGGTGAGCTTGCTCGCGAGGCGGAAGCCGAGCTCGAGGCGCACCTGGCCGACTGCCCGGCCTGCCGGCGGCTCGTCGATCTCGAGCTGGCGTTTCGGGAGGCATACGTCGAGCGGTTACGGCCCGAGCCGGCTCCGGAGCGCGTGCGCGAGCGCGTAGCGATTCTCGTGAGGGAGCTCGCCGACGCCCGAGGCCGGGCTCGACGGTCGCGCTGGGCCAAGCCCCTGGCCCGGGCCGCGGCGGCGGCTCTGCTCCTCACGGTCGGCATTGCGGCCGGCGTCGCCATCGACTCCTGGTGGGAGCGCCGCAACTCCCTGGCCGTGTTCGCCCAGGCCGCGGTGGACCAGCATCAAAAGCTCGTCCGCGGCTTGCTCCCGCCGGATATCCAGGGCGTCTCTCCACAGGGGGCGGAGGAGTGGTTCCGGAGACGGCTGCCCTTCAACATCAGCCTGCCCCCGCTGCGGGATGAGAGCCTGAGGTTCCTGGGCGGCCGCATCTCTCACCTGGGCAGCGTCGAGGTTGCGGCCCTCGAGTATCAAATCGACAGCAAACACGTGTCGCTCTTCATCATCCCCGACGAGAGCTACGAGCGGTTGCGGCTCAAGGAGAAGCCCAAGTTCAAGGTCATGAACCACCGAGGCTACGACCTCATCATCTGGCGCTCCCACGGCACCGGGTATGCGCTGGTGTCGGAGATCGGGAGCCGATCGTGCCTCGTCTGCCACTCGCCCGAGGACAAGCTCGAGTTCGTGACCGACGCGGCCGCGCATCTCTAGGGCCAGGACCAGGATCGACGGCAAGGAGAGGAGATTCGCCAAGATGCGATCGTCCCGTCCGGTCGTGTGGCTCCTCGCGTCCGCAGCGCTGGTCACCGTCCTCGCCTCGCCCGCGGGCGCCTACGAGGTCGTTTCCGTTACCGACGGCGGCACCATCCGCGGCAAGGTGATCTTTTCAGGCACGCCGCCGGCCAAGAAGAAGATCATCCCCACCAAGGACCGCGAGGTCTGTGGCTCCGGCGTGCGCGAGGTGGACCAGATCCTGGTCGGTGCCGACAAGGGCGTCCAGGAGGCCATCGTGTACCTGAAGCAGGTGGACAAGGGCAAGGCCTGGGAGAAGCCGGCGAAGCTTCCCTTCATCGACAACGTCAAGTGCGACTTCCAGCCCCACGTGCAGGTAATGGCGTCCGGCGACTTCGAGATCGTCAACTCCGATCCCGTCCTCCACAACACCCACGGCTTCCTGGGCAAGGTTACCGTCTTCAACGTCGCCCTGCCCAACCAGGAGCAGCGCATCAAGCGGCCGCTGCGACGGCCGGGGATGGTCCGGGTCGAGTGTGACGCTCACGGCTGGATGCTGGGGTGGGTCTACGTCGCCGACAATCCGTACTACGCCGTCACCGGCAAAGACGGGTCCTTCGCGATCGCCGGGGTCCCCCCCGGTTCCTACACGCTGGTCGGCTGGCAGGAGTATACCGGGTCGGTCGAGATCCCGGTGACCGTGAAGGCCAAGGAGGTGGTGCCCGTTACGGTGGAGTTGAAGAAGTAGCCCTTCCCTGGGTCGGGCGGTCGAGCGCAAGGAGGCGCACGCTATGGACGAGCATGACCGACTCGAGTTGGCGAGACAACGCGCCAGGGTTGCCTGGTGGCGAAAGACCCGGTCGTCTGGCGGGCTCGAGCGAGAACGTCGTGCCATGCATCAGGAGTTGACGGCGGCCGGCCAGCGCCCGGATCCGTCGATCGGCATCACCCGCCGGATGTTCGTTCACAGGTCTCTCCTGGCCGGGGCCGCCGCCGGCGCGGCCACCTATGGCTGGTTCCCGCTGATCAACACCCTCGATGTCGCCCTCGCCCAGCAGCCGGCGTTCAAGTTCGCCTGGATCTCCGACAACCACCTGTACCCCAAGACCGTCAACACGCGCTTCGTGGACAAGACCGTGCGGGCGGCCAAAGAGGTCCAGGCCATGTCGCCACCCGCCGACTTCCTCATCCACGGCGGCGACCTGGCCCAGCTGGCCGATCCCGTCGAGCTGGATCTCGGGAACGACATCCTCAAAGAGGTGAAGATTCGGAAGGTCTTCATCCCCGGCGAGCACGACTGGTACCTGGACATGGGGGCCAAGTGGACGAACCTCTTCGGCCCGCCCAACTGGACCTTCGACCACAAGGGAGTGCGCTTCGTCGGGCTCGACACGATCAGCCGCGGTCCCGACTACTGGACGGCCAAGAAGATGACGCCCAAGGAGCGGATGGGCCACATGGCGACCCTCGATGGCAGCGTCGCCGGCGCCTGGGCCGGTGTGGGTCGCGACCAGTTGGAGTGGCTGAATCGCACCCTCGCTCCCTGGGCCAAGGACCGGCCCGTCGTGATCTTCAGCCACAACCCCCTCTACGAGTACTACCCGCCCTGGAACTTCTGGGTGCGTGACTGGCGGGAGGTCCACGAGGTCCTCAAGCCGTACACCAACGTCACCAACATCCACGGCCACACGCACCAGGTGCTCTACAACGAGATCGGCAAGATGCGCTCGATCGGGATGCTGGCCACCTCCTGGACCTGGCCGTACGCGCCCGAGGGCGTTCCTACCCTGACCCGGTGCAAGGTCCGCGTGGACCCCGGCGACCACTTCGATGGCGTGGGCTGGTCGCGACTCACCCTGGCCGCGGCGGGGAAGGTCGAGAACGAGTACGTCATGTGGCGAAAAGATATCTTCGCCGACGCCCCCTGGGACTCCGGGTGCGCCGACAACATGAATCAGGTGCTGCAGCCGCGCATCGCGGACCGCGCCTGGCCGTACTACGGCGCCTACAAGTGATCACCGGCGGGCCTCACGCCCCGGGGAGAATGGCCATGAAATACGCTCGCTACGCGGTGATGGCGTTGGGAGTTTCGCTGGTTCCGCTGGCTCTGCTGACGATCACGGCAACCGACCGGGCGCTGGCCCACAAGGAGAAGCACACGCCCGAGCAGCTCAAGGCGTTCGAAGAGGTCTTCATGGAGCAGGTGAGGCTCGGTGACCTGCTCTTCCACGGGGACGGTGATACCGAGAAGCAGTTGGGCGTCAACCTCTCCAAGACGGGGATGGCATGCGCCATGTGCCATCCCTTTGGCTCTGACAACCATCCCTATGAGTTCCCCAAGTTCCAGGAGCAGATCAACAAGTTCGCCACGCTGCGGGACATGATCAACTGGTGCATCGAGAAACCCAACGAGGGCGTCAAGATCGACTCCGACTCCGACGCGATGAAGGCGCTGGAGGCCTACATCTACTGGTCCAACAAGGGCTCCAAACTGGACGCCGGGCGGCACTAGCCAGGGTCGCCGCTTTCGTAATGAATCCGCAGTCGGCCCTGCGGCCGCCTCGAGTGACCAGACGGCGTTTCCTGGTCATGGCCTCGGCGGCCGTGGGGCTGGCCGCGGCCGAGACCACCCCCAGCACCGGGGGGCGCGTCGAGGTCACGGGCGGGGGCGCTGATCCGGATGCGCTCTCGTCGTTCGAGGGCCTGCACCGGCCGGTCCTCCGGCTCCCGGCGTTAACCAGCAACGGCGCCAAGGTCCCGATCTCAATCGAGATGTCCCACCCCATGCAGCCGGATCACTTCATCGCCAGCCTCCACGTCGTCAACGAGCGCGACCCGGTGCCCTCCAAAGGGGTCTTCCAGTTCTCGCCGCTGAACGGCCAGGTCTACCTCGGCGTCCAGATCAGGGTCGATCAAGGGACGTCCGAAATCTCGGTGACGGCCGAGTGCAACCGTCACGGCCGCTGGCGCACGACCCGGGTCATCGCAATCCCGGAGGGGGCCGGGGGATGCGCCGGCGTCGCCTCACCGCCGGGGCCGGCAGCGCGGGACGAGATCCAACCGCCGGCCATCCGGATCCCCCAATTGGTGGCCGACGGTGCCATCGGCCCGAACCAGATCATCGATGTCCAGCTCAAGACCAAGCACCCGAGCCGGACGGGGCTGGTGGCGCGGCACGGGACGTTCGTCCAGGAATCCGAGCCGCTGCACCTCGACCGTATGGAGGTGTTCTACGACGCCGAGCCCGTCAGCCGTTTCGTGCTGACGTCCGCGCTCAGCGACAATCCGTTCATTACGTTCAGGCTCCGCGCCCGCCGTGAGGGCACCGTCCGGGTCGTCCTCACCAACAACCGGGGGCAGCGCTTCGAAGCCACGCATCCGATCCGGTTCGGGTGATGCCGGTCGAGTCCGCGCGCCGCCCCGAGGGCCCGCCGTTCGTCACCGACGTGAGCGCGGCGTCCCTGCGCAACGACCAGCTGATCGACCCCGAGCTCATCCGGCGGTGGCTCCTCTGGGGGTTCTTCTGGCTCCTCTTCGCGCCCACCATCGGGGTGCTGGTGTCGACCAAGTTCAACTACCCGCAGTTCCTCGGCGATCAGGCGTGGTCGACGTTCGGCCGGCTCCGACCGGTGCACGTCAACGGTGTCATCTGGGGCGCGTTCTCGACGCTCTTCTTCGGCCTCGCCTACTACATCACCCCTCGCCTGGCCGGCGTGCGCGTCTGGAAGGAGCACTGGGGATACCCGCTGCTGTGGATCTGGAACCTGAACCTCGTCACCGGCTTTCTCGGGCTCAGCATCTGGGGCACGAACAACGGCTGGGAGGCGGGCGAGTTCCCCATTCCCAACGTCGTAGTGCTGTTCCTGGCCATCGTGGGCATCTCGGCCCAGCTCTTGATGACGGTGGCCCGGCGCGTCCACCAGCAACTCTACGTCAGCCTCTGGTATCTCATCGGCGCGCTGGTGTGGACGAGCGTCAACTTCCTCCTGCTGGTCATCGGGCCGTACTGGACGGTGCCGGGGATCAACAACGCGGCGCTCCACGGCCTGTTCATCCATTACGTGGTCGGTCTCTGGATCACGCCGGCGGGGTACGTGCTCATCTACTTCTTCCTGCCCGCCTCCATCCGCGCGCCGATCTACAGCCACAAGCTGTCGCTGATCGGATTCTGGTCGCTGGCCTTCTTCTACCCCTTCGTGGGCATCCATCACTATCTGTACAGCCCCATCGCGGACTGGGCCGAGACGATCGCGATCGTCTCCTCCATGATGCTGATCATCCCGGTGTGGACCGTGCTCCAGAATTTCTTCGGCACCATGGTGGGCCACTGGGCGGGGTTTGGCCGGAACCTTCCCGCCAAGTTCCTGATCCTAGGGGCGATCATGTACCTCATCGGCTGCTTCCAGGGCTCGACGGAGGCGCTCCGCTCGATCCAGGAGCCGACCCACTTCACCGACTTCGTCGTTTCGCATTCCCACCTCACCATTTTCGGGACGTTCGTCGTCTGGGCGATGGCCGGGGCGATCTACGTGTGGCCGCGCCTCCACGGCGGCGAGCTCTGGAGCTTCCGCCTGGGCAACTGGAGCTTCTGGCTCATCACGATCGGAATCTCGACGATGGGGCTCGTGCTGTCGGCCCAGGGGCTCCAGCAGGGTTATATGCTCATGGCCCAGGCGGAGTGGGTGGACACCGTCGCCTCCATGCGACCGTACTGGCTGGTCCGCACGCTCGCCGGCATCTGCATGGACACGGGGATGACGCTCCTGGTCTACAACTTCATGCGCACGGCGATGAGTCGGGTACCGCGCGGCGCTGACGCCCCTCTCACGCGGCCCGGCGCGATGGCCGCCCCCGGACGGCGGCCGTAACGTGAAGTCCTACGTCCTCGGCGCCGGGTTCTTCTTGATCTCACTGGCCATCTTCGTCCAGGGCGTTCTCCCGATCGCCATCCCCGAATCGCGCGAAACGCGAGCCACGCGGGCCGTGCGGAACGAGCTGGGGGACATCAAGTGGGTCTGGTACGAGGCCTCGCCGTACACGCCGCTCGAGCAACTCGGGCGCAACGTCTACCTGCGTGAGGGGTGCTGGTACTGCCACAGCCAGTACGTCCGTCCGGTCGCCGGAGAGGACCAGCGCTGGGGACCCGTCTCCCAGGTCGGCGAGTACGCCTACGATCGGCCGCATCTGCTCTCCACGCGGCGGATCGGCCCGGACCTGACCCGGGTGGGACTCAAGTTCTCCGATCACTGGCATTACGCTCACCACTGGAACGCCCAAATGGTGGTGCCGGATACCATCATGCCCAACTTTCGCTGGCTCTTTCGAACTGCGACGGTAACGGTCGTCGACAAGGACGGCGTCCCCACGCTCGCGGAGTCCGCCGGCCTCCGGGCGCTCTTCAGCTTCAAGCCGGAGCGGTCGATTCTGCTCCATCCCAATCCCGACGGGCTGGCCTTCGCGGAGCAGACCGACGGGACGCCCCTCCTGGCGGTGAAGGGCCTCCCCGAGCCCTACGACAAGCTCGCGACCTGGAAAGGCAAGGCTCTCACGATCGTCGTTCCGACCGAGGAGATGCGGGGACTGGTGGCCTACATCCAGAAGCTCGGCACGAACCGCGGGGCCTGGCGCGAGGTGTTCGAGCCCCAGAATCTCTCGGCCAGCATCATGGCCATTCCGCAGACCGACGATCAGGTGGCCCGGGGCAAAGTGGTCTACGAGCGCCGGTGTGTGGGCTGTCATGGCGTCAAGGGCGACGGCAACGGCCCGGCCGCCACGTTTCTCAATCCCCGCCCGCGCGACTTCACGCTGGGCTCGTTCAAGTTCCGGACGACGCCCTCGGGCTCCCTGCCGAGCGACGGCGACCTCTACCGCACGCTGGCCCGGGGGGTCCGCTGGACCGCGATGCCCACCTGGCACGAGATTCCCGAGAAGGACCGCATCGCGGTGGTCGCGTTCATCAAGACCTTGTCGCCAAGGTGGAAGGAGGAGCGGCCCGAGCCGCCGATCGCCATTGGCGATCCCCCCAAAGCCACCGCCGCGCTGCTGGCGAGCGGGAAGGAGCTCTACGTGAAAGCCAAGTGCTGGGAGTGCCACGGCGACGGCGGGAAAGGCGACGGGCCGTCAGCCGAGCAGCTCGAGGACGACCTGGGCTTCAAGATCCGCCCCGCCGACTTCACGCGGGGGCAGTTCAAGACCGGTGGCGACGTGCGCGACATCTTCCGCACGATGACGACAGGACTCGACGGGACGCCGATGCCGTCGTTCGCCGACTCGATGCAGGAGGAGGAGCGCTGGGCCATCAGCTACTACGTCCTCTCCTTCTCCGCCTTCAACGACCCGCTGACCGGGCAGAAGCTCACGCTCGATCCGGCCACCAGGGGGCAGCTCAACACGCCGGACCAGCAGGGCTTCCGGAGCTCGCGACTGGCGCTCGACCCTACTGACCCCACGGCCGCCGCGGATCGCTCCAAGGAGCTCGTGAGGTTCTACAAGGGCATCATGGGTGAAGGCCGGTAGGCCATGCACGAGCTCAATTACCTGATCGCCGGACAGTTCATCGTCTCGGTGCTGATGGGCCTGGCCGCGCTCTGCCTGTTCGTGTGGGCAGCCGCCTCGGGCCTCCTGACCGACGTGGAGCGCGTCAAGTATCAAGTCCTGGAAATCGAGGGTGTGAACGACGATGAGTGAGCACGGGAGCGACCAGGAGCGCGAGCTCCGCGCGCACGAGCAGCGTCGCGGCCCGATCGAGGAGCACGCCCACGGGGAGGTCCGCTCGTACCACGGCATCGTGAACGCGTGGCTGCTGGCCGTCTATGCGATCCTCACGGTGTGGGCGATCTACTATCTCTTCAAGTACTGGGATGGCCTGGGACCGGGGCTGGCACGGTGACCGCGCTCCGATTGCTTTACGCGCTGGCGCTCCTGAACTTGTTGATCCTGCTGGTCGACGGGCTCTACAACGTGCTCGGCGGGCTCCTGCCACTTCTCCGCTAGGAGTCACGATCATGCTTGGCCTCGAGAAGCTCGCGTTCGGAATTTTCCTCTCCGGAACGGTGCTGTTCATGGCCTGGGTCGCCTTGCTGGCGATCAGGAAGTAGCGGCGATGCGTCGCACGCTGATCGCGATCGGGGTTCTGGCCGCGTGCGCCACCGGGTGCTCGGAGTCGGGGACGAACCCATCCCCCTCCCCGCCGACCGGGCAAACCCCCCGTCCCGAAGATTCGTCGATGTACGGGCCCTTGCCGAAGCCCGGCGCGCCGTCCACCCAGACCGAGAACCCCACCGGAACGGGCACGGGACGATAGCCATTTCTTCCCGGCTCGCCGCCCGGGACCCCGGGAGGTCGCGATAGCTCACGGTCCCCTGGGCGTGGCGGCCGCCGAGGCGGCGGCGCTCGGCTGGACCGCCCGTCCGGAGGTCCTGGTCCCGCTCGTCCTGAGCGCAACCGTCCACGCGGTCGGCTGGTGGCGGCTCCGGCGACGCGCGCCCCGGCATGTCGGGTTCGCGCGAGTCGTTCTGGCGCTGACCGCGTGGGCCAGTATCGCGCTGGCGCTCCTTTCTCCGCTCGATCGGCTCGCGCACGCCCTGTTCGTCGCCCATATGGCGCAGCACATGCTCCTCATCGCCGTGGCGGCGCCCGCGCTTCTGCTCGCCGATCCGTTCCCGGTCATCGTGTGGGGGTTGCCGCGGGCCCTGCGCCGGGCCACGCGCCGCTGGCTCCGACGCACCACGAGCCTCGGCCGGTTGTGGCGCGCGCTCACCCCCCTGCCGCTGACCTGGGTCGCGTATGCGCTGATCCTCTGGCTCTGGCACCTGCCTGGGCCGTATGACGCGGCGCTGGCCGATCGCCTGGTGCACGACGTCGAGCACGTCACCTTCTTCGTCGGGGCGATCCTGTTCTGGTGGCCCGTGATCGGTCCGGCGCCACATTTCCGACCCGCCGCTCCCTACGGGCTCCGGATCGTGTATCTGGTGCTCGCCGCTTTTCACACGGCGGCGCTCGGCCTGCTGCTGACCCTGGCTCCCCGGGCGCTCTATGCGTCGTACACGGCAGCGCCGCGCGTCGCCGATCTCAGCGCCGCTGAAGACCAGGTGTGGGGCGGGGTCGTCATGTGGGGGGTGGGGGGCGCCGTCGACATGCTCGCCGTCCTGCTGCTCCTCTGGCGCTTCTTCGCCGCGGGAACAGCGCGGCCGGCGCCGCCGATCGAGGTGCCCAGGGCTTCCTAGGCGCCGGCGTTTTTGGGCGCGGCTGAGCGGTCGTGTCATGATGGCCGCGATGTCCCTCGCCGCTCCCGGCGTCGTGGCACTGCCCGCCGACGCCCTCATCGACCGCGAGCTCGTCCGGGCCTGGCTCGCCTGGGGGTTCGTCTGGCTCCTGGTGTTCCCCACCCTCGGGGCCGTCGTCGTCGTCAAGTTCCCCGATCCCGGCTTCCTCGATGAGGTGCCCTGGCTCAGCTTCGGACGGCTCCTTCCCGTCCACGTCAACGGCGTCATCTGGGGCGCCTTCTCGACGCTGTTCATCGGCCTCGCCCACTACCTCGTGCCGCGCCTCTGCGGCGCGCGCCTCTGGCAGGAGCGCTGGAGCCGCCCCCTGCTGTGGGTGTGGAATCTCAACGTCGGCGTGGGCAGCCTGCTGCTGCTGCTCGGGAGCAACCGGGGGTGGGAAGTCGGCGAGTATCCGCTCGCGACGGTGATCGTGCTCTTGCTCGTCCTGCTCGCCCTCACCGTCCAGTTTCTGGCGACGATCGGACGACGCACGGAGCCGACGCTCTACGTCTCCCTCTGGTACCTCATGGCCGCGTTCGTGTGGACGGACGTCAACCTCGTGCTCCTGATCCTCGGCCCGCTTTCCATCCCCGGCATCAGCAACGCCGCCTGGCACGGCCTCTTCATCCACTCCATCGTCGGGCTCTGGATCACCCCGGCCGGCTACGTGCTGGTCTACTACTTCCTGCCGGCCAGCGTGCGCGCGCCGATCTCCAGCCACGCCCTCGCTCTCGTCGGCTTCTGGTCGCTGGCGCTCTTCTACCCGCTGGTGGGCATTCACGCCTACCTCGACGTGCCGATCGCCGAGTGGGCACGGACGACGGCCTTCGTGTCGTCCATCCTGCTCGTCGTCCCGGTGTGGACCGTGTTGCAGAACGTCTTCGGCACCGTGAGCGCCTCGGTGGCCCTCCGCCGTAACCTGCCGGCGAAGCTCCTCATCACCGGGAGCCTCGTGTACCTCGGCGGCTGCCTGCAGTCCACGGTCGAGGCGCTCCGCGTCCTGCAGCCGCCGACCCACTTCACCGATTTCGTCGTGGCCCATCCGGAGGTCACGATCGTGGGTACCTTTGTGCTGTGGGCCCTGGCCGGTGTCCTCTATGTCTGGCCACGGATCACGGGAGCGCCGGGGGGCCGCCTGCTGTTGGCCACCTGCGGCTACTGGTTGGTCACGCTCGGCGTGGGGACGATGTTCGTGGTGCTGGCCGTCCGGGGAGCCCCCCAGGACTTCATTCGCGCGCCGACCGGCGTCGCCATCGGCGTGGGGTTGTCCTTCATCGTCCTCCACCTGGCGCGGAGCGCGCGCCGCGGATGAGGGTCGGTGCCGCGCTGGCCGCCGGCGTCGGCTTCGTCTTCGTAGCGCTGGCCCTGCTCGTCCGCGGCGTCCTGCCCACCCTGATGCCGGCATCGGGCGTGCCCGAGGTGAGCCGCGCGGTTCGGCTCGAGCGCGGTGACGTCCGCTGGGTGCGCTACCCAACGGCCGACTACACGCCGCTGGAGCGCCTCGGGCGCCAGGTCTACATCCGCGAAGGGTGCTGGTACTGCCACAGTCAGTACGTGCGACCGGTGACCCACGAGACCCGGCGCTGGGGGCCGGCGTCCGAGGCCGGCGAGTATGCCTGGGATCGGCCGCACCTGCTCTCGACGCCACGGATCGGCCCCGATCTCTCGCGCGTCGGGCTCAAGTACTCCGACGACTGGCACTACGCGTACCACTGGGACCCGCGGGTGACGGTGCCGGGGTCCATCATGCCGCGCTTCCCCTGGCTCTACGCGCAGGTGGCGGTGCCAGTCGAGCGGGGCCCGGGCGGACCCCAGCTGGTGCGTACGGCGGAGGCCGCGCGCTACTTCACCTTTCGGAAAGACCGGCGACTGGTGCTCTTTCCCGACTCGACGGGGCTCGTCTTCGTCCCGCCCCGCCCGGACGGCGAGTGGCCGGTCGACGGGACACCCGTGCTCGACCTGGCGCCGCTCCCGGGCCGGCCGCTCCCGCTGGTCGCGCGCCTGGTGATCCCCGCCAAGGAGATGGTCGGTCTCGTCCGTTATCTCCAGAAGCTCGGCGCCGACCGGGGGGTGTGGCGCGACGTCTTCGAGCCGCACACCGTCACCGTCGCGGCGATGACGATTCCCGACACCGAAGAGCTCCGCACCCGCGGCGAGGCCGTCTACCGGCAACATTGCGTCGGTTGCCATGGCATCCGCGGCGACGGCAACGGGCCCGCCGCGACCTTCCTCTTGCCGCGGCCACGTGACTTCACCGCCGCCGTCTTCAAGTTCCGGACCACGCCGTCGGGGTCGCTGCCCACCGATAGCGACCTCTATCAGACGATCAGTCGAGGCGTGCGGGGAACGGCCATGCCCACGTGGCATGAGCTCTCCCACAACGACCGGCTTGCCGTCATCACGTACATCAAGACCTTCTCGACGCGCTGGAAGCACGAGACGCCGGATCCGGCAGCCGCCCTCGGGGCACCGCCACCGGCAACACCGGAGCTGTTGAGCCGGGGCCCCGACGTGTACCAGCGGGCCAAGTGCTGGGAATGCCATGGCGCCGGCGGTCGCGGCGACGGACCAGCCGCGGCCCAGCTCCGTGACGACTTCGACGTGCCCAGTCGCCCCCCTGACTTCACTCGGGGGCAGTTCAAGGGCGGCGCCAGCGTCGCCGACGTCTTTCGCGCGCTGACCCTGGGGCTCGACGGGGCGCCGATGCCCTCGTTCGCCGACGTGGTCGGCGAGAACGACCGGTGGGCGCTGGCGTACTACGTGCTCTCGCTCTCGGCATGGGCCGACCCGCTGACGGGCAAGCGGCTGGCGCTGCCCGCGGACGCCCGGCCCGCGCTCGCCTCGCCCGGCGTCGGGGCCCTCGACCCCGGGGCGGTCGGGGATGCCGCGCGGACCGCGCCCGTTGCCGCGACAGACGCCCGCCGGCGGCCACGCACGTTCCTCGGGGAGATCGACGACGCTGCGCTCGCCTTCCTGACGCTCGGGGAGTTCGTGGTTGCTGCGCTGATGGGCTGCGCAGCGCTGAGCGTGTTCCTCTGGGGCACCGCCAGCGGCGCGCTCACCGACGTGGAATCCGCCAAGCACCGCGTCCTGGAGGTCGAGGGGGAGGTTGATGAGCGCCCGCGCTGAAGGCGCCCTACGGCTGGTGGTCGGGCTGGCGCTGATGAACCTCGTCGTGCTGGGGCTGGTGCTGCTCCGGAGCTTCCGGGGCGTCCTCTGGTAGCGGCGTCGAGATATCCGCGCGTCATTGACCCCTCGCGGTCGGTGCGGGAGAATGAAGCGGTTTGACGCATGGCCGCTGACCCGCTCGTTCACATCGCCGGCCTCGGCAAGGCATTCGGTACCACTCTCGTCCTGGACGACGTCACGCTCGACGTTCGCTCCGGCGAGGCGCTGGCCGTGCTCGGCCCCAACGGCGCCGGCAAGACGACGCTGCTGCGCATCCTGGCCACGCTGGCCCGTCCCACGCGCGGGATCGCCCGCGTGGCTGGCTTCGACTGCGTCCGGGACGTCGAGCGCGTCCGGGCGCGCGTCGGGCTGCTGGCTCACGGCGCCTGGGTCTACGAGGATCTGACCGCCCTCGAGAACCTCCGGTTCTGGACCACGCTGTCGGGGCTCACGCCCACGGCGGACGAGCTGCGGGCGGCGCTCAGCGCCGTGGAGCTGGAGCGGGTCGCCGACGAGCGCGTCCGCGCCTTTTCCCTGGGCATGAAGCGGCGGCTTTCGCTCGCGCGCCTGCTGCTGGCCCGCCCCGAGGTGCTCCTGCTCGACGAGCCGTACGCCGGGCTCGATCCGCGGGCCGGCAAGTGGCTCGACGGCTACCTGACCGCCTTCAAGGCGGCGGGCGGCGCCATCCTGATGACCACGCACAGCTTCGGCCGGGGCCTGGGCGCCGCCGAACGGATCGCCATCTTGAGCGCCGGGCACGTGGTCCATCAGACTTCACTCGCCGCGCTGGACGCCGAGGACGTGCGCCGTCTCTACGAGCTTCACGCCGAGGATAGCGCGTGAGCTACCCCCGGCGGGCCTGGATCGTGCTGTGGAAGGATGTCCTGAGCGAGCGACGCTCGAAGGAGACGCTCAACGCGCTCTTCTTCTTCGCCCTGCTCCTGCTCTTCGTCTTCCAGTTCTCCCTGGGCGCCGACCGCGAGCGCCTCGTCGCGGCGCTGCCTGGTCTACTCTGGCTCGGCTTCGTCTTGAGCGGCCTGCTGGGGCTGGGCCGCGCCTTCCTCGGCGAGCGCGAGAACGACTGCTGGGAGGGCCTGGTGGTCGTACCCGGGGACAAGTCGGCCATCTACCTGGGCAAGGTCGGCGGCAGTCTCCTGCTGATGCTGGTCGTCGAGGCCGTCGTGCTCGCGCTGTTCGGCATCTTCTTCAACGTGGACCTCGCCCCGCACCTGGCTCCGCTGGCGCTCGTGATCGGGCTGGGTACGGTCGGCTTCGCCGCGGTGGGCACGCTCTTCGCTGCGATGACGGCGCAGGTCCGGGCCCGGGAACTGCTGTTCCCGGTGCTGCTCCTCCCCGTGCTGGTACCGGTGCTGCTGGCGGGTGTGAAGGCGACCGAGGCGGTGCTGGGGGGCGAAACGCTGGGAGCGGTGGCCCACTGGCTTCGGCTCCTCGCCGCCGCCGACGTGATTTACCTCACGGTCGGCGTTCTCACCTTCGACGCGGTCCTGGAAGGATGAGCCGCCTGATCCGCGTGTTGGGATGGCTCGCCGCCCTGGGCCTGCTGGCCGGGCTCGTGATGGCCTTCGGGGTGACGCCGCGCGAGGTGACGCAGGGCAACGTCCAGCGCATCATGTACGTCCACGTCCCCGCCGTCTGGGTCGCCTACGTCGCCTTCGCCGTCGTCTTCGTGGCCTCGGTGGCGCATCTCCTGAGGCGGTCGGCCGGCGCCGACCGCCTGGCCCACGCGGCGGCCGAGGCGGGCGTGGTGTTCCTGGGCGTGAACATCGCAACGGGGTCGATCTGGGGCAAGCCGACGTGGGGCACCTGGTGGACGTGGGATGCGCGCCTGACGAGCGTCTCTGTCGTCTTTCTGATCTACGTCGGCTACCTGCTGCTCCGCCGCATGATCGACGACCGCGAGCGGGCCGGCCGCTACGCGGCCATCCTGGGGATTCTCGGCGCCCCCAACATCTATCTCGTCCACGTGTCGGTGTACTGGTGGCGGACGCTGCACCAGCCGCCCTCGCTGCTCAAGGCCGGGAGCGCGACGATGCCGCCGGTGCTGTGGGCGGCCGTGCTGCTGAACTTCGCCGCCTTCGCGCTGCTCTCGGCCTACTTCGTGGCCAAGCGGACGCGCCTGCTCCGGTGGGAGCAGGAGGCGCTGCCCTGATGCCCGACAACTGGGGGTTCGTCATCGCCGCCTATGCGGTGACCGCGCTGGTGCTGGGCGCCTACTGGCGTCGCCTCACCCGCCTCGAGCGGAACCTTGCTGCCAGGATCGAGATGATCAATCGGTCTCGAGAAACGCTACCCAGCCCGCCTAAGCCAGGCCACCCACGGCCCAAGCCGGCCTCGCGGCCCCCGCTACCATGACCAAGTTCATCGCCGGCGGCGCCATCATTCTGCTGGCGATCGCGTACCTCATCTACGCGGGCGTCACCCAGTCGGTCGTGTACTTCGTCACGCCGTCGGAGCTGGCCGCCGCGCCGGAGCCGGGCAAAGCCTACCGCCTGGGCGGCCTGGTGGCTCCGGGCTCAGTCCGCTGGGAGCCGCAGAGGCTCGACCTCAGCTTCTCCCTCACCGACGGAGCGCGCTCGGTTCTCGTGCGCCACCACGGCACGCCGCCCGACCTCTTCGGCGAGGGGCGGGGCGCGGTCGTCGAGGGACGCTGGACGCCGGAAGGTGTCTTCCGGGCGACGCTCATCCTCGCCAAGCACTCGGAGGAGTACACGACGCCGGGGGCGGCCGGCGACGCGGGCTACCGCGAGTTGCTGAAGTCGCTGCGCGGATCGCCATGATCCCGGAGCTGGGCCAGGGCGCGCTGCTGGCGGCGCTCGCGCTCGCCGCCTGGGGCGCGGGGGCGGCCGCCTTCGGTGCGCGGGCCAGGCGGCCGGCGCTCGTGGAATCCGCCCAGCACGCGGCCCTGGGCGTCTTCGGGCTCGTGAGCCTCGCGTTGGGCCTGCTCATCTATGCCTTCCTCACCTTCGACTTCGCTGTGCGCTACGTCGCGATGAACACGAACCTGGGCACGCCCTTCTACTACCGCATCACCGGCGTGTGGGGCGCGCTGGAGGGCTCCATCGTCCTCTGGGGCTGGATGCTCTGCCTCTACACGCTCATCGTGATCCTGCGCCACCGCGAGCGGGCCCACGAGCTCTATCCCTGGGCGCTGAGCGTCCTGTTCGTGGTGACGGCCTTCTTCCTTATCGTGATGACGCTGGCCGCGCCACCGTTCGCACGGCTGACGCCGGTTCCGGCCGACGGCCGTGGGCTCAACCCGCTGCTGGAGGACACGGGGATGATCACCCACCCGGTCGCCCTCTACCTCGGGTTCACCGGCTTCACGGTGCCCTTCGCCTTCGCGGTCGCGGCGCTGGCCGCCGGCCGCGTCGGCGACACGTGGATCACGCTGACGCGGCGGTGGACGATCACGGCCTGGTACTTCCTGTCGCTGGGCCTGCTCATCGGCGGCTGGTGGAGCTACCACGTGCTCGGCTGGGGCGGGTACTGGGCCTGGGATCCGGTGGAGAACGCCGCCTTCATGCCCTGGCTCACCGGCACCGCGTTCCTGCACTCCGTGATGATCCAGGAGCGCCGCCGGATGCTGAAGCTCTGGAACGTCACCCTGGTGATTCTCACCTTTGCGCTGACCCTCTTCGGCACGTTTCTGACGCGCTCGGGGATCATCGCGTCGGTCCACGCCTTCACCCAGGGCGCGGTGGGAGTCGTCTTCCTCAGTTTCCTGGCCGTCGTCGTCCTGGTGTCTCTCGGGCTCCTGGCCTGGCGATGGGACGCGCTTCGCGCGCAGGGGGAGCTGGACTCCGTGCTCTCCCGTGAGTCGGCCTTCCTCCTCAACAATCTGCTGCTCGTGGCCGCCGCCTTCACGGTCTTCTTCGGTACCGTGTTTCCCCTGCTCTCGGAGGCCCTGCGCGGCGTCAAGGTCAGCGTGGGCGCGCCGTTCTTCAACCAGGTCAACGTTCCCCTGTTCCTGGCCCTGATCTTCCTCATGGGCGTGGGGCCGTTCATCGCCTGGCGGCAGGCCTCGCTGCGGCACCTCACGCGCAATTTCCTGGTGCCCGTCGCGGTAGGCGCCGCCGGTGCGCTCCTGTTCGCCCTGCTCGGCGTCAGGTCGGCGCTGGCCGTGCTCACGCTGGCCCTCACGCTCTTCGCGGCCGCCACGATCGCGCTGGATTTCGGCCGCGCTACCCGGGCCCGGCTCGGACGCGGCGAGCGACTGCTGCCGGCGATGGGCGGACTGCTCGTGCGTCGCAACCGCCGGTACGGCGGCTTCGTGGTCCACCTCGGCATCCTGCTGATCGCGGTCGGTATCACCGGGTCGCAGGCCTGGTCGGTGCAGACCGAGACCACGCTGCGGGTCGGCGAGGCCGCGGAGCTGGCCGGCTATCGCATCCGCTTCGACGGGCTCCAGGCCAGCGAAGAGTCCAACCACTTCAAGGTGACGGGGGCCTTCACCGTCGAAAACGGCCGGGTGCGCCCAGCGGTGATGCAGCCGTCAAAGAAGTTCTACCGGCAGGAGACCTCCCCGATCGCCGGCGTCGATTACTGGATCGGGCTGCGGGAGGATCTCTACCTCGTCCTGGGTGACTTCAGCCGCGACGGCCGCCAGGCCACCGTCAAGGTCCAGGTCAACCGGTTGGTGACGTGGATCTGGATCGGCGGCGGCGTGCTCACGCTCGGCGCGCTGCTGGCCATCCTCCCGGAACGGCGGGAAGCGGGGTGAAGGGCCTGGGACGCTGGCTGATTCCGCTCTCGGCGGTCCCGGTCCTGGCCCTGCTCGCCTACGGGTTTCGGCTCGACCCCCGCGCGATCCCCTCGCCGCTGTTGGACCGCCCGGCGCCCGCCTTCTCCCTGACGACGTTCACCGGCGGGCCTCTGGCCCTCGAGAGCTACCGGGGTCAGGTCGTGGTCCTGAACTTCTGGGCGTCGTGGTGCTATCCCGCCTGCTACGACGAGGCGCCCGTCCTGGAGGAAGGCTGGCGAGACTGGCGCGCGCGCGGCGTGGTCGTCATCGGGGTTGATATTCAGGACACCGAAGAGAAGGCGCGCAAGTTCATCACCGATTTCGGTCTCACGTTTCCCAACGCGCCCGACACCCGGGGCACGGTTGCCATCGACTACGGCGTCTATGGGGTCCCCGAGACCTTCTTCATCGACCGCCGCGGCCACATCCGCCAGAAACACGTGGGCGCCGTCACTCACCAGGTCTTCCGCGCGACGGTGGAGCGACTGGCCGCCGAGCCGGCGGATCCGGGTGGCTGAGAGCCTTCCTCCGGCTCCAACACAGGTTCAAATCCCGGAGGGGATTCGCGCGCTGTTGAACACGCCCATCTGTAGGGTCGTGAAGTGCGCTGCCTGAGACCTTGGCTTCCTTCACTACGCGGACCAGCGAAGCGGTCTTTCAGGTAGTCGCGCCGCCGGAGCGGTCGGTGGTTGCGTGGGGGCGCTCTGTGCCGACGGCAACAGCCGCGGCTCCGTTGGAATTCCGTGTTCGGGTGTGGTTCTACGACTCCGCGGAGCGCTCTCGAGCCGAACGCGCAGGCTGAGCGGCCGGCATAGCCCGGCCGCTCAACCCTGCTGTTCGGCAGCCCACGGAATCAGACCCAGTTCTCTGTCGCGAGGCCCGCGACACGTGCGAAGTGCCGGGTATTGTTTGTGACGAACGTCAGCCGCAGGGACAGCGCATGAGCGGCCATGAGAGCGTCGAATGTGCCGATCGGCTCGCCGCGCGAGCCAGTGCGGCTGCGACCGCGGCAAACCGACTGGCAGCGGACTGATCGAAGGACATGATCTCGATGGCCTCGACGAACGTGCTGATCAGGCGGTGAAGCTTCCGTGATCGGCGTGCCTCAGCGCCGTAGCGGAGTTCCGCGAGGGTGATCGCGCTGATGCAGAGTTCCGAGGGGCGATGTTCCAGCAGACGTTCCGCGACCCGGCCTTGGCCACGGAGGGCAAAGCTCACCGTGTCCGTGTCGAGCATGTACTGTGGCATCAGGCGAACGGATCACGCAGGTCCCGGACGCGCTGCTGCTTCGGGCGGGGGATCTTCCCGGGCCAGGCGCCCAGGCAAGCGCGGAACTTGTCCGGCCACTCGTCCGCCGCTTCGAGGATGACGCGACGGCCTTCGCGCCGCACCAAGACCTCGCCCTGGGCAGTGAACCGACACTCCTTCGGGAGCCGGACCGCCTGACTGCCGCCGTTCCGGAAGAGCTTCGCGCGGGCAGGTTTCATGGTGTCAGTCTAGACTTGTGTCTATACAGGGTCAAGCTGCAAGCACCGGCTCTTGTCCGCCTAACGCCGCGCATCAGCCGCGCGCGCTGCGACCCCCTGCTTGAGCACGACGCTTACGGCGCGTCGGCTGAATGCGCTTGTTCGGCGGTCTCTGATCGCGGCCGGCACCGGCTCTCGTCGGAGGTGACGTCGATCTAGGCCGACGCGCTGGGATGCCGTGAAGCATACCCTCGACACTT
>Ga0187892_10001050_pt1 | contig 66879 bp, 68 predicted proteins | sample MA1701073metaG_FD_139345 | JGI IMG/M metagenome (GOLD analysis project Ga0187892, IMG submission 139345) | Bio-ooze microbial communities from a basaltic lava cave in the Kipuka Kanohina Cave System on the Island of Hawaii, USA - MA170107-3 metaG ... | reverse complement strand
GGCGATCTTCTCTTGATGGCGTTCGATAAAGGGATTCATGGTGACAACTCATCTCAATCTTTATTGCCCATCCGCCAGAATAGTACATTCAACACTTTGGTTCCGGCTATGCCGGGTTAGGGGGACTTACGATTCAATGGGGCGGTGTTGCACCGGTCCCGAGTACAAGGGATTTCCATTTTGCATCGATTGTGATCACGACAAATGCTTTGATAGGCAATTGGCCATTACTGGAGGTGGGACCTTTACTACAGGTGGGACCTTTACTACAGGTGGTGGGATCTTGGCGTTCTAAAAATGCTATACATATACAGCCCATTGCTCCGATCTCAACTTGTGAGTAAGGCACTGAAAGTCTACGGGGCCTACGGGGCCTCAAGAGGAGATCTGAAATGAACACCATAAACATGCCAGGATTTACCGCCGAGTCCTCGGTCTATAGGACGAGCGGACATTATCAGATGACCGCTGGTTTTGATGCGAATGGTGGCGTCGTACAGCCCCAAGCGTGCGACGCCGACTGCGCTCGCGAATGCGGCGAGGGGGAATGCGGTGACCTCACAGGCAGACAGCGTTTGCAATGCCTAAGGCAGTGCTTTAATCGATGTGGCTGCGGTCCGCAGCCACAGGTATGTGGCCCGTGTCAATGCGATCCGCAAACGGGTTGGTCGCAGCGATGCTGTAGCGAAGATGGAACGAATTGTTCTCAGCGATCTTGTACACCGCCGGGAGAAGGATGCACTGTCCAAGATGATCGTACCTGCCTCCCCTGGCCGTTCGACTCTATCTGCTTCGGTAGTTGCGAGCGCACTTGCTGTCATTGGTCGGGCTGCGACCAGTTGCTCTGCGGCGTGTCCGAGTGCGACGGCGGTGGCGGCGGCGGTGGTGTCGGCGGCGGTGGTGTCGGCGGCGACGGCGGTGGCGGTGAGCAGCAGCAACGTCGCGCGGCGCTGCTGGCCAATGCGGTTGGCGTCGGCAACGCCTAAGCCATAACCGCTAGAAACAGCAGCTCGTAGGATGTGCCGACGATAGGAGGCGCATCGTTCGTGGGCTTACTCGAACGATGCGCGTCGTGACTCAGCGCATCCTACGGGCCTAGGACCTTTGAACCTAACCAACCGAAAGGAGATGTGAAAATGACTGAATCCCAGCTGCAACTACGTGAATTCGAAGCCCTGCCACAACCTTCTTCATGTCGATTGATCGACTTTGAAGAAGCAGAGGTTCGTCCTGGCATAGTTAGCGGAACCTATATTTTAATCGTCAGAGGGACTAAGCCGTATTTGAACATGGAAGTCAATCTTACCCCACTGGTGTATATTAGACAGCCTGAACACTGGGGGATCGAGGTGATTGGATGTCTGCGAGGAGGGATCGGACTCGCGGCCCCAACGGCTCCATACATTGCTAGCCTTGGTCTAAGCGGCACTATAGGCACCCAAGGTATTGAAGTCATTGGGGCAACCCGCTCTGAAAAAATCTCTGTTCCTCCCGCGGCCAGCGGCGATTTCGCGGCCTTCCTCACGAAGGAGCTCCTGCCCTCAATCCCGAAAGTGAGCGGATCCGGCGCTACAGCGGATCCTGCCGAGCAGCACAACCAGTACGTGCTCCCCACGGCGTCCCAGCTGGCCTCGTGGCGCGCCGTCTTCCAGGGCCTCCTCGCCGGCGCCTGGGGCCCGGCGCACCTCCAGGCGCGGATGATCAGTTCCACCTACAACGTGGTCCAGTTCCTCGACACTCCCACGGGCCGGACCTACTACGTCCTCATGGAGGGCGTACCGGGCCGGATCCCCGACCCCGTGGACCATCCCGCGGGCAGCGTGACCATCACCGAGCCCCCCGCTGATTGCACGCGCCGAGGCTGGGGCACCTATGTCTTCGCTGCGCAGCCCGAGCGGGCCCTGAGCCTCTCGGCGCCGCACCCTTTCGACGACCTCGAGACGGAGGTCGAAGCGGTCGAAGCATTCCTGGCCCTGGGGGCCCGCACCCTCCTCATCGCGGGGACCGACCGGGACCAGAACACGGCGGAAGCGCCCTGCAAACAGTCGAGCCGCCCCTTCCTGGAGGCCGACGTGTCACATACGGCGGAGTCGGTCTTCCAGATGGCCTTCGAGGAGATCTACTCGAGCGACGCGTCCACGTGGCACCTCCAGTTCCACGGGAACGCCAGTACTGCGCGCGGATGCGAGGACGTGGACGTGTTCCTGAGCAACGGCGTCGAGGCCGCGCCGGCCAAGCTCCATACGCTCGCAGAGAACATCGCGGCGGAATCGAGGGCCAAGGCGCCAGGCGGGCCCATCCTCATGGTTGACGTCTATGACGCGCCAGACGACTGCATCCTTCGCGGGACGGACAACATGCAGATGAGGTTCGCCTCAGGCCGGCCGCACACGAGCATCTGCCTCGGCAAGGACCCGGAGGAGACTTCGCGGTTCATTCACGTGGAGCAAAGCCGCGACGCGCGGCGCGCCTTCCCGACCGATCCTTTGGCCACGCCCGGGCGGAACCGCGGCGTGGTCGTGGCCGGGATCCTGGCGACGTTTCCCTGAGGGGCGGCTCGGCGTTGATGCCCCGGAGCTCAGTGCAGCTCGTAGCTCGTAGGTTGGGTTAGGCGAAGCCGTAACCCAACGTAAAGGGTTAAACAGTTAAAGGGGCCAAGCTCTGTGAGATTAACCTACCATTCTATGAGCGTTAGTTGCATCGGGAGATTGCTCCATGCTTCCAAGCACACGCAGTTTTGAGGCCGAGATCAAGGAAGCTCTGGGTAATCAGGATACGTTACTCAAATCTGAGGAACGAGGTGGCCAGCACCGCGCAACGATGCAGGCGGGCTGCACAGTGGATTTATTCACACGGTCTCAGCGACTCGCAATCGGAGGATGGTAGATCATCTGCACCAGGTTACCGTCGGGGTCCTCGCAATAAAAGCTCCGCGCCCCGTCGCGGTGCGTGCGCGGCGGGTGTTTGATGGGCACGCCTTGGGTCTGCAAATGCTCGTGCCAGGCATCGACGGCTTCCGGCGCATCGAGAAGGAACCCGATATGGTCGAGGCGTTGGGGTCCCGCGGGGACCTGATCCGCGACGGCGCGATGCAAGGCCAGGTTGTCGTTCCCCGAGGACAGGTAGACGTTATCCTCATCGGGACGCCATTCGACGGACATGCCGAGCGACGCGGCGTAAAAAGACTCGCAGGCCTCTAGCTTGATGACATTGAGGGCCACATGATGGAGACCCTTGATGGGCGCAGGTGTTTTCATGTTACTCGATGACTTTTAAAGCCGCATCAGTATAACGAAACCTTGTCACTGTCCGTGAACGACACATTACGAGTAACCCGCACAGCGAATCGCGGACTAAGATTAATAAGGGGGCGCGCATGAACGATCAAGTACCGGAGACACTTTACGAAACAAACCTCGAAACCTTGCCGCTCATCGGGCGCGGCAAGGTTCGGGACATTTACGCGGTGGGCGACACCCATCTCTTGATCGTGACCACGGACCGCATATCGGCCTTCGACGTCGTCCTGCCCGATCCCATCCCCGGGAAGGGCGCGGTGCTGACGGCGCTCTCGCGCTTCTGGTTTGACCGCTCGCGGCAAATCGTCATCAACCACCTTGCGTCCTTATCACTGGCGGAGGCCTTGACCGACCCGACCGAACGCCGCGCGCTCGAGAGCCGTGCGGTTGTGGTCCGGCGGCTGAAGCCCCTGCCGGTCGAGGCCATCGTGAGAGGCTACCTCATCGGTTCGGGATGGAAGGATTATCAAAGGACCGGCGCCCTCTGCGGAATCGCCTTACCACCGGGCTTGCGGCAGGCCGAACGCTTGCCCGAGCCGATCTTCACCCCCTCGACCAAGGCAGAGCTGGGCCGGCACGACGAGAACATCAGTTTCGACACGACCGCGGATCTCATCGGCCGGGAGCTTGCCGAGCGTGTGCGCGAGATTTCCATCCGGCTTTACACCCACGCCGCGGACTACGCGCGCGGACGCGGCATCATCATCGCCGATACCAAATTCGAGTTCGGCCTCGACGCGGAGGGGGATCTGGTACTCATCGATGAGGCGCTGACGCCCGATTCCTCGCGCTTTTGGCCGGCCGATTCCTACGCGGTGGGCCAGAGCCCGCCGAGCTTCGACAAACAGTTTGTGCGCGATTATCTCGAGACGCTGGCCTGGGACAAGAAACCGCCCGCGCCGCGGTTGCCTCGCGAGATCATCGACAAAACCGCGGCCAAATACCGCGAGGCGCAGTCGCGGCTCATCGACGGGGGAAACGCTTGAGCGAGCTCGTAGCCGAGGCTTTGGGAGCTTTTCTCCGCAAGGGTCGGGGACGTGGCTGCCAATCGCGCAGCCGTAACTCGGAGAAACCATGATGACCACAGCCCGGCAGCATCCCTACCACCCGATCATCTACGTCCGCGGCTTCGCAGCCACTCAAGGCGAGATTGAGGAGACGGTGGCCGACCCTTACATGGGCTTCAACATCGGCTCGACGCGTGCCGACCACCCGTTCCGTACCGCTGCATCATCATCTACCGCTACTATGACGAGGCCTCGAAGGACTTTGGCGACGGCAAGACTCCTCCGATTGAACACTTCGCGAAGGGTTTGGGCAAGCTCATCCTGCGCCTGCGGGAGCTGATCCTGGTGGAGGCGTTCTCCGACGCAGCGGCACTGGGCGGTTGGCGCATCAAGTACGGCTTTCAGGACATCAACCCCGGCAAGCCGGGCGTTAATGCGGTGACGCGCGGGGTCGGCGGTGGCGGCGCGAAGGCAGATGCGGTCGCGGCCGCCCCCGGCCTCGCTTTCGATATCCCCATCGAGCAGAAAGCCCGCCCTGGCTTGCGGGGCACGCTACGCATCGAGGCCCGACCGTGGACCTGAGTAGCTGAAGACCTGAGCGGTCTTTCTCCGCGGTCGTGGCAGCATTCTTCATGCTGTAGTTGGAACGCAACGGTGCCTATGCGCAGCGCGGGCATGCCCCTCGCCCTGTACTCCGCGCGGCATATTCATATTCAACAGCCGCTGGCTCGTATAAACTATTGCAGAACGAGCGACGTGAAAGGACGCCGATTTGAAACGGTAGACTACTGCACGCACACCCCGATGGGGCGCTAAGGCGTTGGCGGATTTACGGTCGGCCGGGAACCGGCGCGGGGCACATGGCCCGGCGCGCCTCTCGGAGAAGTCGTGAGAAAAGCGGCCATCAACCACAACTCGAAAAGCCGTTCGCTCCCCAAAGCCGCGACCGGCATCCAGGGACTTGATGAAATCACCGGCGGCGGGCTGCCGCGCGGCCGCCCCACCCTCGTCTGCGGTAGCGCCGGCTGCGGCAAGACGCTCCTAGCGATGGAGTTCCTCGTCCGCGGCGCGACCGAGCTCGGCGAGCCCGGCGTCTTCATGGCCTTCGAGGAGACCGCCGAGGAGCTGGCCCAGAACGTCCGCTCGCTCGGCTTCGACCTGGAAGAACTGGTCGCCCAGCACAAACTGCTGGTGGACTTCGTCCACATCGAGCGCAGCGAGATCGAGGAGACCGGCGAGTACGACCTCGAAGGCCTCTTCATCCGCCTGGGTCATGCTATCGACGCGATCGGCGCCCGGCGCGGCGACGCTCACCGCCGACGGCGCGATCATCTATTGTAACCGCCGCTTCGCCGAGCTGCTCGGACGGCCGCTTCGCTCCCTGCTCGGCAAGCCGATCGACAACTTCGTCGCCCCCGACAGCCGCCCGCTTCTCGAAGCCCTGCTACGCGACGGCCAAACCGCCGAGGTTCAGGGCGAGGTCCTCCTGCAACCGGCCGACGGCACACCGGTGCCGACCTACCTTAACTTCAGCGCCCTGCACGAAGGCGCGCTCGGGTTGTGCTTGATGGTCACCGATCTGAGCGAGCAACGGCATTACCAAGAGCTCCAACGCACCCAGGCGGCGCTGCGTGAGAGCGAGCGTCGCTTCCGCGAGATGATTGACGCGCTCCCTGTGGCGATCTACACCACCAATCTCCAGGGCCGGCTCACGCACTTCAATCCGGCAGCGGTCGAATTTTCCGGCCGCGTGCCGGAGCTGGGCGTCGATTCTTGGTGCGTGAGCTGGAAACTCTATCGTCCCGACGGCGCGCCGCTGCCCCACGATGAAAACGCTGTGGCCCTCGTCCTCAAGGAAGGCCGCGCCGTCCGCGGGGAGGAAACCATCGCCGAGCGTCCCGACGGCACGAGCGTCTGGTTCATGCCCTACCCGACGCCGCTGCGCGATGGCGAAGGCCGGCTCGTCGGGGCCATTAACATGCTGCTCGACATCACCGAACGCAAGAAGGGCGAGCAAGCTGCTGCGTTGCTGTCTGCCATCGTCGATTCCTCCGACGACGCGATCATCAGCAAAGACCTCAACGGCATCATCACCAGTTGGAACCAAGGCGCGGAGCGGCTGTTCGGCTACTCGGCGGAGGAAGCGATCGGGCAATCTATCACCATGCTGATCCCCGCGGACCGACCCGACGTGGCGCTGCTCGACATCGGGATGCCGAACTTGAACGGCTACGACGCCTGCCGCCGTATCCGGGAACAGCCATGGGGCCAGAGGATGTACCTCATCGCCCTGACCGGCTGGGGCCAGGAGGAAGACCGCCGCCGCACCGAAGAGGCCGGTTTCGATCAGCACATCGTCAAGCCCGTGGACCCTGCCGTCCTCATGAAGTTATTGGCTTCTCTGTCCGCGGAGTAGGGAGGCCGGCTAACCAGTAAGGGTTGAGACGACCATGGCTGGTCGTTTCAATCCAATTTTCAAGAAGCCCGATCACGTCTTCCCTATTTCGCACTTATGCGAGATAGGAGACTTGAAGCCCTGTAACTTGTCTTGTCTACCACCCGGCTCCGCGGGTACAAGCGCTATCACGATCGGCAGGACATGATGTGCGACGGTTCGTGATCAAGCGTTGTAAGGGACGTCTGATGAAACTATTTTCGATGCTTGCTCGTGCGAAGGCCGCTTGACCATGATTTCGATCAGCTGTGATTTTTGCCAGAGAAGTCCCAGGGCATCGTAATCCTGGAATTGCCGCATAAAGCAACGTCGGATGCGCTGACCCGGCGATTGAAAGATTTCTTTCGGCCCGGCCAGGCTAGTTGTTTTTCCAGTGCGGCGGTAGGGTCCGGGCGAAATAAGGGAGGGCTTCGACGCGCCCCATCCAGGCCGTGAGCTTGGGCCCGACGAGGGTACGGATCGCCAGGGCTGGATCTTTGAGGTCGGCTCGCAGCGCCAGTGCTATCATCGGATAAAGCGTGAGATCGGCCGCGCTCAGCACCCCGGTGAGGTAATCGCCGCGGATCTCGCGCTCGAAGTGCACCAGCTCGGCCGCGAGCTTGTCACGGCCGTCCGCGATCAGCGCGCGATCCCACTCCTCCTCGGTTTTGTGAAAAATCTCCCGCAGCATCCGCCCCATGGCCATGCCGAGATACCAGTCGGTCTCTTGGATGAACCGGCGGACGAGGGCCCGCTCGCGCGCGTCGTCCGGGAATAATCGACCCCGGCCGGCAACTGGATGGCGTTCGTCGAGGTATTCGAGAATAGCCACGGACTCATAAAGGACGAAACCGTTCTCGACCAGGACTGGCACCTTTTGCCTGGGATTGAGTCGGGTAAATTCCTCGGTCTTGAGATCCCCCGCCGAAAACGACAGCATTTTCAGCTCATAGGGGAGTTGTTTGTGTTCGAGGCCAAGCCAAACCCGCCAAGCGGGAGGTGAGCCGGAACCGCAATAAAACATCATGGACATAAAAAACCTTCCGAGCGTATCGAGCGCCGGCATCAAGCCGTCACCGCGTGAACGAGTCCCTCGCGGGTCATGACGCAATTCTCTGTTAGTATTTTACCATGAACTTAAACGACCGGCGGATCCTGGTCACCGGCGCCCTCGGGCAGATCGGTTCGGAGCTCGTTCCCGCGTTGAGAGCGCGTGTGGGCCCCGTCCGGGTCGTGGCCTCGGATATCCGCATGCCGCGTCCGGACTCGCCCCTCGGCGAAGGCCTTTTCGAGCATGTCGACTGCACCGAGCTGCGCCAGATCCAGGATCTCGTGCGTCGTCACGATATCGGGGTGATTTATCATCTGGCCGGGGTCCTTTCGGCCGTGGGGGAGGACTGGCCGCACGTCGCGTGGGATGTCAACCTGGGCGGTCTCTATCGCATCCTGGAGGTCGCGCGGCAGAACCGTTGTGTGCTTTTCTTCCCGAGCTCCATCGGGGCTTTCGGCCCAACGACACCGCGCGAGCGCACCCCGCAGGATACGCTCCAGCGGCCGCAGACGATCTATGGGATCACGAAAGTCACTGGGGAGCTTCTGTGTGATTACTACGCCCGGCGCTTCGGCGTCGATACCCGCGGCCTGCGGCTTCCGGGGATTATTTCCTATGTCGCCCCGCCGGGCGGGGGCACCACCGACTATGCGGTGGAGATCTTCCATCACGCCATCCGTTACCGCCGCTATACCTGTTTTCTGCGCGCCGATACGCGTCTCGACATGATGTACATGCCCGATACCTTGCGGGCGATCATCGCGCTGATGGAGGCCGATCCGGCGCGTTTGCACCACCGGAATGCCTTCAACATCACCGCCATGAGCATCACGCCTGCGGAGCTGGCGCAGGCAATTCGCCGCCATGTCCCGGAGTTCGTGATCGACTATAGGATCGATCCCGTGCGTCAGGCCATCGCCGATTCCTGGCCACGATCGCTCGACGACAGCGCCGCACGGGCGCAATGGGGGTGGGCGCCGGCCTATGACCTCGAGGCGATGACGGCCGACATGCTCGAGCGCTTAGCCGAGCGGCTGGGCAACGAGCTCTGAGACTATCGGCATGCCACTTGACCGCATCAAACACCGGCTCGCCCAGGAGATCGCCCAGATCGACGCGAGCGGCACCGCTAAACGGCGCGAGCCGGTCATTACCCGGGTTCTCCGCGCGCACGGCGCCCGTGGCCCGCGATACCTGATCGAGGGTGAGGGCGGGCGGCCGTTTATCCGCATGAATTCGAATAGCTACCTCGGCATGGCTTTGCGCGAAGAGGTGATCGCGGCCGAGGAGCACGCCGGGCGCGCATTCGGCGCCGGGCCCGGGGCTGTACGGTTTATCAGCGGCAGCTACGCGCCGCATGTGGAGCTTGAGCGGCGGCTCGCGGCATTTCACGGGCGCGAGGCCGCGCTCGTGTTCAGCTCAGCCTACGCTACGGTCATGGGCGTCCTGCCGGTCTTGGTCACGCCGGACACCGCGATCATTAGCGATGCGCTCAACCACAATAGCATCATCAACGCCGCGCGCCTCGCGCAGCCCAAGCAGAAACACGTCTATGCGCATCTCGATATGGCGGCGCTCGAAGACTGTCTTACGCGGGCGGCGGATTGCGAGAGGGTCCTCGTGGTAACCGATGGGATCTTCAGCATGCGCGGCGATCACGCGCCTCTCGCGGAAATTAAGAAGATTGCGGCGCGCTTCGATGCCCGCTTCAAGGAGGGCGTGCTCACGATTGTCGATGACTCGCACGGCGTGGGCGCAATCGGGGCCGCGGGTCGAGGCACCGAGGAGCACACCGGCTCGGGTCCGGTAGATGTCCTGATGGCGACGCTCGGCAAGGCGTTTGGCGTGAACGGCGGTTACGTGGCCGGTGAGCGCATGCTCATCGATTACCTGCGCGAGAAAGCGCCTTTGTACATCTACTCGAACCCGATTACACCGGGAGAGGCGGCCGCGGCCGTGAAAGCCTTGGACATCGTGGATAGCCCGGCGGGCCGGGGCCTGCTGGCAGGGCTGCGGCGATTGACACTACGCTTCCGACAAGCGCTGACGCACCTGGGCTACGAGACCCTCGCGGGGGAGCACCCGGTCGTGCCGCTGCTCCTGCGCGACACCGCGCGCACCCGGACGATGGTTCAATATCTGAAGGCCCAGGGGATCTTGGCCACCGGTCTTTCCTACCCGGTCGTGCCGCGGGGCGAGGAGGAGATCCGGTTCCAGATCTCGGCCGATCACACCGAGGGCGACATCGACAAGGTCCTCGCGGTCCTGGCCGCGTTCCCAGGGCGGGTCTGAAAGCTGGATTTGCGCGTGCCGAGTCGTCTAAAAAAACTCTGCAAAAGTGTTGCGAGCAAGCCCAGATGCGCGAAGCCGCGGAGCGAGTCGCGAGACATATCAGGTAAATAGGCGAGCGACGCGCGAGCACGCGAAGACGCGAGGAGCGGCCCAGGGACGGCCGCGCTTTGAGGAGCGAGGAAAGCGGATGGGCTGCGCAGTAACCTTTGCAGAGCTTCCTAAATAAGGCGCCGTGACCGCCGTACTATCGCTTTATCTGGACCTGGTCCGGTTTGTCGCCGCAACCGTGGTGCTGCTTTCCCATTTTGCCTACACGCGGATCTCGGGCGGCGAGTATTTGATAATGCGGCGTTTCGGCGCCGATGCCGTTATCGTGTTCTTCGTCCTCTCGGGCTATGTCATCGCCTACGTTTCCGCGGAACGGGAACGCACGCCGGGCGAGTATGCGATCAACCGCTGCGCCCGGCTGTATTCTGTGGTATTCCCGGCCTTGATCGCCACCGTGATTCTCGATCAGATGGGGCGCATCCTCGATCCTGCCCTTTACGCTGGTTGGTGGTATAAGGATAGCGAAGCGCTTTGGCGTTTCTTCGCGAACCTGCTGTTCGTCAACGAGTTGTGGTTTACATCGATTCGCCCGTTCAGCAACGGTCCATACTGGTCGCTAGGCTATGAGTTCTGGTACTACGCGCTCTTCGGGGCGTCCTTTTATTACGGCGGACGCATCCGCGCCGTGCTTGTGGCTCTCATCGCGCTCGTCGCCGGCCCGAAGATCCTGGTGCTTCTGCCCGCCTGGCTCATCGGCGTATGGACTTACCGCTTCAATCGCAGCAGGCAGGTCTCCATCCCCATCGGTTGGGTATTGTTTCTATTACCTATACTGATATACGGTTTTATAAAGGCATCCGAGATTGATATCGCGGCCCGCATGGCAACGATGGCCGTCATAGGCCCGGCCTTCGTGATGTCAAAGCTTAAGCACTCCGACGAGTTCCTGATCGACACTATCTATGCGATCCTGGTGGCGCTCAACTTCATCGGGATGCGCGCGATTTCCCATTCCGTGGATCGGATCCCCCGCTGGATCGAACAAGCGATCCGCTATTGGGCCGGTCTCACCTTTTCGATCTATCTATTGCACTATCCCGCCCTGCATTTTTTTGCCGCCCTTTACGGGGGGGAGCGTTCCGAGCCGCTGACGCAGATCTTGATCCTCTCCTCGACGTTTGCGGCGATCGTCCTCATCGGGGGATTCACCGAACGGAAAAAACACCTCTTGCGCCGCGTCCTCGATAGAATTGCCCGAGCATTATCGCCCAGGCTACATCGGCGGCTTGACGATTGGCCTTGACATCGTGGACACGAAAGTAGCGCACGCCGGCAGCGACGCCTAAGGCGGTCGTCGCGCAGGTGGCGCCGACCAGCTCGCCCGGGGTTTGTTCCGCACAGACCGCGCCCATGAATCGCTTGCGGCTGGCGCCGAGCAACACGGCGTAACCGTTAGCGGCGAACGCCCCGAGATCGGCCAGCAGGGCGAGGTTGTGGACTTTGGTCTTACCGAATCCGATCCCCGGATCGATGATGATGCGCTCGCGCTCGACCCCGGCCGTTTCCGCCAGCCGAGCGCGCTCGATGAGAAACCCCCGCACCTCCCCGAGCACATCTTGATAGTGAGGATCCGTTTGCATCGTGAGCGGCGTGCCCTGCATGTGCATCAGCACCAGTGCAACCCTGCGCTCGGCGGCCAACGCGAACATCTCGGGGTCGTCACGGCCCGCGGATATATCGTTGATGATGGTGGCGCCGGCCTCTAGCGCCGCGACCGCCACCTCGACGAGCGTCGTATCGATGCTGATCGCCACCTGATCAGGTAAGACTTGGCGCAATTGCCGGATGACCTCACGGGTGCGCTCGATTTGCTCCGCCGCGCCGACGGGCTCCGCGCCCGGGCGCGTCGATTCGCCGCCGACATCGATAACATCCGCCCCTTCGGCGGCAATACGGCAAGCATGGCGCACCGCCGAGTCCGCATCGGCGTATGCCCCGCCGTCCGAGAAGCTATCCGGCGTGAGGTTCAAGATCCCCACGATAGCCGGGCGCTCCTGTCGCGGGATCATGCGCGCGGGCCGGATTCGGGCATCTTGCGGATCCTGAACCGGTATAACACCGGCGACACCGCGATTTCCAAGAGATAGAACAGCATGACGATGATCGCCACATCGAGGGCGCTGAGGTCTAAGTAGTGGACCGCGGCCAAGGCCGGGAACAGGGCTTCCGGGATCTGGTCGAGACCGGGCACCGGGCTGCTCGATGCGACACCCATGCGCCGTTTGATGAAGCTCGAAAATAAATCACCGAGCATCGCCGCCGCGGCTAAGCAGGCGCCGAAGCCGGCCGAGAGGCCCAGAGCCGCAGCCCCCGCGGCGCACATGAGCAACGAGGCGAGGAGCCCGCGCACGGTTTTCGTGCTGCCGAAAATCGGCGCGCCGTCGACGAATGTCCTGCCGCCATCGAGCGGCCGGTTAAAGCGCTCGCCGAGCAGTCCCCGCGCGACAATCGGCGCTCCGTTCGCCATGCCCAAGAGGATCAAAACCTGCAGTATCATTGTCGTCTCGCCGCCGACCGCCGCCCGGTGAGAGAAAGCGTCATTTTATTTCAAACGTGGACCCATAGGAATAGGTGGGGCGCGGCCGGTCGCGGCACAGGGTTAAGCGAGGGAAAATGCTGCAGCGCATAACCGCCGACGGGGCGCGAACGGTGTAGCCCGGTAGGTGATTTCCGGTAGCCGGCTTGAGGCGGAACGAGGGTTTCATTATCCTGGCAGGGATTGGCTCGAACTTTTATTAGTAAACCAACAAGCGGGAGCCTTGCAAAATATAGCCAAATTCACTCGCGGAGATCTGGTATGGAATCGAAGTCACCGTCAACCGAGCGTATAAGCCTCGTCAAGCTCTTCTGGGGAACATTGATAATCACGGGGGTTGGGGCGGTAGCCATAATGCTGCAAACTAGTGGACGGCAGCAGGCTACCGACGCCTTCATGCTGACGACCAAGCACCTGAAGGAAAACGCCGTGGCGGAGTGTCCCGTCGCTATAAAGCAGTTCCTAAAATCAGACCTCGGTACCGCGGACTACATGACCAGCGACGGCAGTACGAGCGTGACTTTGCAATGGAAAGGCCCGGTTGGCGGCGAATTCGGTACCGTCGATTGCACTTATATCCTGGATCGGGGTATCGTAAGCCTGGTGATCGACGGTAAGACCGTCGCCTCCAAATAATCCTGTGCGGCGGCGCGGCGGTAGCGCGTGCGGCACCGCCGAGGCCGAGTCAACGGCCCAGGAAGTCCGTTACCTCGCCGCTCCGGCGGCGAGGTATGAACCCCGCCCTTGACAAAGGGGAGAGTTGCACGACTCCCCTTTGGAAACGCCAATGCTAAAGTGCCCCCCGTAAACGCCCCGTAAACGCCGGGGTATTCAGAATGAAACCAGAAAACCAGTTTTCGCTCCTGCGCGAGCGGCGTTTCGTTCCGTTCTTCTGGACCCAGTTCCTGGGCGCCTTCAATGACAACGTCTATAAGAACGCTCTCGTCATCATGTTCGCCTTTCAGGTGACTTCGCTCAGCGCTCAAGATGCCAACGCGCTCATCAATCTCAGCGCCGCCATTTTCATCCTGCCCTTTTTTTTGTTTTCGGCGACCAGCGGGCAGATCGCGGACAAATACGAGAAATCCCGCCTCATTCGCTATACGGTTTTGCTCGAGGTTGGCCTCATGATCCTGGGTTCGGCCGGATTCTACCTCGGGAGCTTGGGTTTGCTGCTGTTCGCCTTGTTCCTTGGCGGGGTTCAATCGACGCTTTTCGGCCCGGTCAAGTATGCCTACTTGCCTCAGCACTTGAAATCCGAAGAGCTTGTGGGCGGTAACGGCTTGGTCGAGATGGGCACCTTCGTCGCGATTCTGCTCGGCACCTTGCTCGGCGGGATACTCATCAGCGTGGCGATCTGGGGCAAGACCCTGGTATCGATCGCCACCGTGAGTACCGCCCTTCTAGCCTATGCGGTCAGCCGCCGCATCCCGGTGACACCCGCGCCCGATCCGCAGCTCACCATCCGCTGGAACCCGGTGACGGCCAGCCGCGATACTCTGCGCTTCGCGCGCCACAATCGAACCGTGTTTTTATCGATCCTCGGGATCTCGTGGTTTTGGTTTTATGGGGCGACGTTTCTGTCGCAGTTCCCGAATTTCGCTAAAGAGGTCCTCGGCGGGGATGAGTCTGTCGTCACCTTGCTGCTCGCGCTTTTTTCGATCGGGATCGGGACCGGTTCCTTGCTCTGCGAGCGTATGTCCGGACGCGGCCTCGAGCTTGGTCTCGTACCGCTCGGCTCCATCGGGCTCACCCTATTCGCCGTCGATCTCTATTTCGCCTCCCGAGGTTTCGCGCAGCCATCCACGCTCGAGTGGACCGCGTTTATCGCGCGCCCCGAGGCTTGGCGCGTGGTGCTTGACCTGGTCATGATCGGCGTCTTCGGGGGCTTTTACACCGTGCCTTTGTATGCGCTTATTCAAGCGCGCAGCGATCCCACCCACCGTTCCCGCATCATCGCCGGCAACAACATCCTCAACGCGCTCTTCATGGTCATCGCGGCCGGATTCGCCATCGGACTCGGCCAGGCCGGTTTCACGGTCGCGCAGGTCCTACTGCTTACCGGGATCGTTAACGCTTTCGTCGCGCTTTACATCTACACCTTGGTCCCGGAATTTCTCCTGCGCTTTATCGTCTGGCTGCTGGTTCACTCCGTGTTCCCCATCAGGAAAACAGGACTGGAACACATTCCTCAAACCGGAGCCGCGCTGCTCCGCTGCGGATCCGGCGGGATCGTGGACGCGCTTATCATCGCCGCCGCCGTGCGCCGGCCGATCCGGTTTGTGGTCGCGGAACGCTGGCTGCGCGCGCCGCTCATAGGCTTTCTGCTGCGCAGCGGCGGTGCCATCGCCCTGCCCGCGGACCCTGCGCAAGCGCGGTTCGAACCGGAGATAGCCGCAGCGCTCGAAGGCGGCGATCTGCTCTGCGTTTTCACCAATCCACAGGCTTCCGATCTTGTCCGCCCACCCGCCGAAATCCCCGTCATTAGGTTGGCGCTCCGAGACCGTTCCGGGACCAAATCTCGGCCACGGGGTTGGCGGGCGCTGTTTAATACCATCGAGCTTTCAGCGTCGCCGCGCGTCGGGATTTATGAACACGCGAATGATAAAGTGAGTTAGACACAGTTATAACTATGGGTCTTCAGCAAATATGCGGTCCAACTCGTGGACATGAAACGCTGCCGCGCGCGTTGTCTAAGTCCCCCGGACCGCGTGATGGGCGAGCGCAGCTAAGCCCCAAACCGCCTTGAGCTACACGCGAGGTTCGCTGGATTTATTTGGTCGTGAAGAATCATGCCCCGCATCTTCGATAACATCGAGCTCGACCTGCTCCCCGCGCTTCGGGCCACCCTGGAGGTCGCTAACCGCTCGGATTTCTGCGTCGGCTACTTCAATCTCCGCGGATGGAAGGCGATTGACGACCTGGTCGAACCATGGACGGGTGGGCCGGACAGGCAATGCCGTCTGCTCGTGGGCATGCAGCGCCTACCGCAGGACGAGCTGCGCGCCGCTTTCAGTCTGACTCAGGGCAGTGACCAGCTCGACAACCAGACCGCCTTGCGCCTGAAGAAGAGGTTGGCCGAGGAGTTCCGCAGCCAGTTGACGTTCGGAGCTCCGACCAATGCCGACGAGGCGGGTCTGCGTCGTCTGGCCGCTCAACTTAAGGCAGGGAAGCTTGTGGTGAAACTCTTCCTCCGCCATCCGCTTCACGCCAAGCTTTACTTGCTGTTCCGCGTCGATCCCATCAACCCCATCGTCGGCTACCTCGGCAGCAGCAACCTCACGCTCTCCGGGCTCTCGCATCAAGGCGAGCTCAACATGGATGTCCTCGACCACGATGCGGCCAACAAGCTCGCCCAGTGGTTCCACGATCGCTGGAACGACCGCTGGTGTTTGGACATTACGACCGAACTGATGCAGGTCATCGACGAAAGCTGGGCGCGTGAAGAAGCCCTTGGGCCGTACCCGATCTACGTCAAGATGGCCTACCACCTGTCGCGGGAAGCTCGCGCCGGGCTGTCCGAGTTTCGCATCCCGCCGGAGTTTGGCGCGCGTCTGTTCGATTACCAGGTCGCAGCAGTCAAGATCGCGGCATACCATCTCAACAAGCGCGGTGGCGTGCTGATCGGTGACGTGGTCGGTTTGGGAAAAACGCTGATGGCAACTGCGCTTGCGAAGATCTTTCAGGACGACCACTTCACGGAAACGCTCATTATCTGCCCGAAGAATCTCGTGAAGATGTGGGAGGACTACGTTTCGGAATACCGCCTGCTCGCCAAGGTACTCTCCGTGACGAAAGCGGGGCGCGAGCTGCCAGACTTGCGCCGCTATCGCGTCGTGCTCATCGATGAGAGTCACAACCTGCGCAATCGCGAGGGCAAACGCTACCGGGCCATTCAGGAGTACATCCAGGAGAACGAGAGCAAGTGCATCCTGCTATCGGCTACACCTTACAACAAGACGTACCTGGATCTATCGAGCCAGCTCCGCCTGTTCGTGCCCGAAGACAAGGACCTGGGCATTCGTCCCGAGCGGCTGCTGAGAGAGTTGGGTGAGACCGAGTTCATCCGCCGTCATCAATGTCCGGTCCGTTCCCTTGCCGCGTTCGAGAAGTGCGATCACGCCGACGACTGGCGCGAACTGATGCGGCTCTACATGGTCCGCCGGACGCGGAGCTTCATTCAAGACAACTATGCCGCCACCGACCAGGCCACGGGCCGAAGGTTCCTCACCTTCGAGGATGGCACGCGCTCCTACTTCCCGGATCGCATCCCCAAGACGGTGAAGTTTAGGATTGACGAGCACGACCCGACTGACCAATACGCCCGCCTATACGCGCCCGATGTCGTCAGCAGCATCAACGCCCTTAACCTGCCGCGGTACGGATTGGCCAACTACGTCGCGGCCACACCGCACAAGCCGCCTACGCCGGCCGAAGCCAGGCAACTGCAAGACCTGTCTCGCGCTGGCAAACGGCTGATGGGGTTTTGTCGAACGAACCTCTTCAAACGCCTTGAGAGCGGCGGCGAGGCGTTTCAGCAGTCCATCGAGCGCCACATTCTACGCAACTACATCTTCTTGCATGCGATCGAGCACGGCTTGCCCCTGCCGCTCGGCACGCAGGATTCCGGCCTTCTCGACGCGGGGAACTACGATGAGGATGTGGACGACGAGGCGGCCAGCGCCGATCTGTTCGAGGAGGACAGCGGGGAGGAACAGAAGCCCCCTTCGACGCTAGGGCTGCGCACTGTTGCCGACTCTCTCGACGGGCTTCCGACGCCTATCAGCGATATGCCAACCAGTTCAAGCGCCGTTTCAAATGGCTTCGTCCCGACCTCTTCGTCAGGTCCTTTGCCACGGACTTGGCGGACGACGCCGCCAGCCTTCTCGCCATCCTTACGCGCTGTGGAGACTGGGATCCGGCCAAGGACACCAAGCTCAAAGCACTCCATGAGCTGCTCACTGAGGATCATCCGGATGACAAGATCATCGTCTTCACGCAGTTCGCTGACACCGTGCGCTACCTGGAGGCGCAACTTCGCGCCAGGGATGTTGAGCGGCTCGCGGGTGTCACAGGTAAAGCCGAGGATCCGACGAGCTTCGCTTGGCGCTTCAGCCCCGAAGGCAACCGCAAGCGCGACCAGGTCGCGCCGGATCAGGAACTTCGGGTCCTGATCGCGACAGACGTTCTGAGCGAGGGTCAGAACCTCCAGGACGGCGCCATCATCGTGAACTTCGATCTGCCCTGGGCGATCATCCGGCTCGTCCAGCGCGCCGGCCGCGTGGATCGCATCGGACAGAAGTCCGAAAAGATCCTCTGCTATTCCTTCCTGACCGCAGAGGGCGTCGAGAATCTGATCCGACTTCGTGCCCGCGTGCGGCAGCGTCTCCACGAGAATGCCGAGGTGGTCGGCACGGACGAGGCCTTCTTCGAGGACGAACGCGAGCGGCAAAAGCTTCTCGATCTCTACCACGAGAAAGCGGGCATCCTCGACGGCGAAGCTGAGACCGAGGTGGACCTCGCATCGTACGCCTACCAGATCTGGAAAAACGCCATTGACCGTTTCCCCGAGCTGCAGAAGACCATCCCGGCCTTGCCGCCGGTCGTCTACTCCACCCGCCCGCACCGAGCGACCGCCAACAAGCCGTACGGCGTGCTCGTCTATTTGCGAACGGCCCAGGACAACGACGCGCTCGCCTGGCTCGATACGGACGGTAATCCCGTCACCGAATCGCAATTCGAGATTTTGAAGGCGGCCGAGTGTACACCCGACACACCGGCGCTCCCCCGGCAGGAGAATCATCATGAGCTGGTCCGCAAGGCCGTCGAATTGATCGCTGCCGAGGAGAAATCCGTGGGCGGACAACTGGGGCGGCCCTCGGGCGCGCGTTTTCGTACGTACGAGCGTTTGAAGCGCTACGCCGGCCAGGCGAAAGGCACGCTCTTCGAATCCCCAGAACTCAGCAAGGCTATCGAGGAGATCTACCGATTCCCGCTCCGCCAGTCGGCCACGGACACGCTCAACCGCCAGCTCCGTGCCGGCATCTCCGACGACACACTGGCGGAGCTGGTGATGGCGCTGCGCGACGATGACCGGCTCTGCATCATTCATGAAGAGGAACGGCCCAACGACCCCAGATCATCTGTTCGCTCGGGCTCGCCTCCGCCTCGAATGCCGGAGCCGAGGTTCAGGAATGAGCCTGAACTGGGCTCGTGCTCGCCAACTGCTCGCCGACCGCGAGCTGCGAAGTCTCTTCGTCGATGCGCTTGGCTGGGATCACTATACCGCCCCGCTGGACATCACGGTTGATGGCTCGATCCGGACGCTCTCAGCGCTGGCACACAAGCGGGGAATGGTCGCGTACCACTGTCCCACGCAGGGTGGTCATCGTTTGCCGGATTCCACTCAACGCGCGAAGATCGAACGCCAAGTCGCGAAATCTGTATACGAGCACCTGATCGTCTTTACCGATGCGGCGAACGAGACGCAGATCTGGTATTGGGTCAAGCGTGAACCTGGTAGGCCGGCAGTCGCCCGATCGCACACCTACCACCGATCACAGCGCGGAGACGCGCTGCTACAGAAGCTCGACGCCATCGTCGTCACGCTAGAGGAGGAAGAAGCGCTTTCGCAGATCGACGTTACACGTCGCGCCCGGGCTGCTTTCGACGTAGAGCGCGTTACGAAGCGCTTCTACGACCGGTTCCAGAAAGAGCACACGGTATTCCTCCAGTTCATCACCGGCATCACCGATCGCGCCGATCACGAGTGGTATGCCTCCGTGATGCTCAACCGCCTGATGTTCGTCTACTTCATCCAGCGCAAGGGCTTCCTAGACGACGACCGGGACTATCTCCGCAACCGGCTCAAGCAGGTGCGCGCCGAACATGGGCGGGAAAAGTTCTATTCCTTCTACCGCTATTTCCTCCTGCGCCTGTTCCATGAAGGTCTGGGTGCCACGCAACGAAGCGCTGAACTCGAAAAGCTCATCGGCCACATCCCTTACCTCGACGGCGGCATCTTCGATGTCCACGAGCTCGAACGGCCCGACCGTTACGGCAAGTTCATCCAGATCCCGGATGATGCGTTTGAGCATGTCTTCGACTACTTCGACCAGTACCAGTGGCACCTCGACGAGCGGCCGCTGCGCGCCTTCTGGCACGCGACCGAGAAGGTGACCGTTCTCGGCCCGACCTGCGGCTCGGGCGCATTCCTATTCGCGGCGCTCAATATCCTGGAACCCCTTTACCAAGCTTGCCTAGACCGCATGGAGGCTTTCCTCGAAGACCTGGAGCGCTACGGTAAGAAGCACCACCCGGAGAAATTCTCCGACTTCCGCAAGGTGCTGGCGCACGTGGCCGCACATCCCAACCGCTGCTATTTCATCTTCAAAACTATCATTCTCACAAATCTCTACGGCGTGGATATCATGGAAGAGGCCGTAGAGATCTGTAAACTCCGGCTCTTCCTCAAGCTAGCGGCGCAGGTCGACCCGGATACGACGGCAAAGAACCTCGGCGTCGAGCCGCTGCCGGACATCGACTTCAACATCCGCGCCGGCAACACGCTAGTTGGATTTACCTCGATCTCCCAAGTTCGCGATGCTGCCGAGAACGAGCAAGAACGGGACGACTCAGGCCGACGTCAAAGCCGATTCTTGCTGGGCGACGCCAACGACCGTATTAGCAACATCGAACAGACAGCAGCGGAACTGCAGCAGACCTTCGACGCCTTCCGCTCCCGGCAGGTCGAGGGTGACAGCTCGGTGCCCACCGAGGACAAGCAGGAGCTGCGAAAGCGACTCGGTGCGCTGGACGACGAGCTCAACGCTATTCTCGCGACCGAATACGGCGTCGAGCCTTCGAAGAAGGACGCCTATGCTAAGTGGATCAGGTCACACCAACCTTTCCACTGGTTCGTGGAGTTCTACGGGATCATGAGCGGCGGTGGCTTCGATGTCATCATTGGTAATCCGCCGTGGAAGGAATACTCTGCGGTAAAGGACGACTACACGATCAGGAACTACTGCGTGGAACGAAGCGGGAATCTCTATGCCTTGTGCTCAGAGCGGTCCTTACAGCTAATGGCTGCGCACGGGTACTTCAGTTTCATCGTCCAGTTGCCCCTGGTCAGCTCCGCAAGAATGGTGTCTCTACGCCAGCATCTCATCGAGCAGTGTAGTTACCTTAATCTGATTCCATGTGATGACAGGCCCGGAAAGCTGTTTGACGGCCTACAGCATTGCCGAAGCTGCATTTTCGTAGCTCGCAAGCGGAGAATGCAGGAGGGTGTTGAAGTCCTGACGACTCGTTACAATCGCTGGGCCTCTGAGGTTCGGGACACTCTTCTCAAAAACGTGGAGTTTACCCATATCGCAGACGCGCAGCTGTTCCCAGGACAGTTCCCGAAGCTTGGTGCGCCAGTGCACGCAGCCACTTTCAAAAAGATTTTCGCTTGTAACACCGGCCCGGTGCAGGGGGTATTGGCCGCGCGTGCGACCGCACGCTTCATTTTTTACCAAGAGGCCACTCAGTATTGGGTGAAGGCTACCATCGGCTTGCCTTTCTATGCGAAGAACGGCAACGTGGGTGCTCCCGCTCATGACCGTTACCTCTTTTTCCGGGATGTTGAAAAGGCGCATGCGGTCTGCGCAGTCTTGAACAGCAACCTCTTCTACTCCTACTTTATTGCCCATGGAGACTGCTTTCATCTGAGCGAGATTCTTGCGACTGGCTTTCCTTTGTCCCCGCCCGTCGTTGGCGACAAGTTGCTGGTAAAGCTTGATGAAAAACTGATGACGGATCTGAGGAGGCACGCACAAATGAAAACAATTGCGACTAAGAGCGGTGACGAGATTTCTTACGATGAGTTCAACGTGTCGGAGTCCAAGCCAATCATCGACGACATCGACTGCGTCCTCGCGCGCCACTACGGATTCACCGAAGAGGAACTGGACTTCATCATCAATGACGACATCAAATACCGCATGGGCCTGTCTGCCGACCAGGCGGGCCGCGAAGCCGAGGACGAGGACGAATGAAAACGCTCGCCCGGATCCAGGAGCAGTTGGCTGCCGGCGGGTTCGACTTCAGCCGGCACGCCTTCAAGCGCGCGGTCGAACGCAACATCAGCGAGCAGGAGATCCGCACCGCGGGTGCGCGAGCGGAGATCATCGAGGAGTATCCAGAGGACAAGTATTCGCCGAGCGTGTTGCTACTGGGCTTTACATCGGCTGGACGCCCCTTGCATATTCAGGTATCGGTAGCCGACTCGGACTTGACAAGAATCATTACACTGTACGAACCGGATCCGGCCGAGTGGGCCGAGTTTCGAGAACGGAGGTAACCATGTCAACATTCAAATGCCACGTCTGCGGGGGCGAAACCGCCAGGGACGAGTTTGTGAGCGAAGTGCTGGAAGTGGATGGGCGGCGCGTATTGGTGGAGCATATTCCAGCGCGGGTCTGCACCCGCTGCGGTGAGCCGGCATTCTCGCGGGAGACCACCGAGCGCATCCGCCTGCTGGTACATGGCGCGGGCCGCCCCGCCAGGACCGTCCCATTGGACGTGTTCGAGCTTGCATAGTACCACTCCCCACATTTACGGCACTGCCTGTTCACGGGAGAGGAGCTGGACTTCATCATCAACTACGACGTCAAGTACCGCATGGGCCGCGAGGCGGAAGAAAACGAATGAAGCTACCGAATGTGGAAGCGGTCGTGGTCTCGGAGGACAAGATCACCGGCTACCTGCTTTCGCCGACACACCGGGACGGCCGTCACAAGGCGGCGGTCTTCCTCGGCTTCGGCTTTGCTGCAGACGCCTGGCAGGCGCTGGCTGCCGCCTTGCTGAAGCACGCGGCAGACCACGAGGTTGCTAGGGTGGAGAGCACGCCCTTTGGAACCCGGTACGTCGTGGAGGGTACAATAGATACGCCGTATGGACGAACGCCGGGCATTCGTTCGGTGTGGTTTCTTGAGACCGGTCAGGACGTGGCACGTTTTGTCACAGCCTATCCACTTAGAGGGGCAAACGATGATTAAAGAACTGGACACGGTGGTGTTGACGGAAGACTTACCGGCGCACGGTCTGAAACAGGGCGATCTGGGGACCGTCGTGCTAATCCATGCAGCGGGGGGTTATGAGGTCGAGTTCATAACGCTGGACGGCCAGACGCTAACGGTGGTTTCGCTGTTTCCGCATCAGGTGCGTCCCGTGGGACGACGCGAGATCGCCCAGGCACGCGCGGTGGCCTAGAGCGCCAAACAAGGGGGTGCAGACCGTGTATCGACGACGAATTGGACATGAAAGTGACCTACGACCCCGAAGTAGATGTACTCCGAATTGTTTTCCGGGACGTAGCGATCGAAGAGAGCGATGAGGACAAGCCCGCCGTGATCCTCGACTACGACAAGGACGGCAATATCGTCGGGCTCGAAGTGCTGAACGCTTCTCAGCGCGTCGAGAACCCGCGCGGTGTCGATTACGCAGTGACCGAATGAGACCGCCGCCGATTTGAGGGCATCACGAGCGTGCGTAAGCAAAGCGCTCGGAAGCCACCGGCCAGCGGCGGGGTGGTACGGTTGACCGCCACGGACCCACGCTGGCCATCCGCATTGGCCGCGCGGCTAGGTGAGACTGCACCACAAGATCTCTGGGCTTTGGGTAACCTGGCGCTCCTCGCCACCCGCAAGACCTCGCTCTTCTGCTCCGCCCGCACGCCCGGCGGTGCCATCCTACGCGCTCACGATACCGCCCGGCAGTTACGCGACTGTGGCATTACCGTCATCAGCGGGTTTCATTCGCCAATTGAGAAGGACTGCCTGCGCATCCTCCTGCGTGGCACGCAACCGATCATCGTCTGCCCTGCCCGCGCCATCGAGGGAATGCGCATCCCGCCCGAATGCCGCGCTGCCTTCGAGGCGGGTCGGCTACTCTTTCTGTCCCCCTTCACCGTGCAGCCCAAGCGCGTCACCACGGAATCAGCGCTGCGCCGCAACGAGATCGTCGCTGCCCTAGCGGACGAGGTCTTCATCGCCTATATCGCTCCGGGCGGCGAGACCGAGCGCATCGCGGAACTGCTGGCGCGATGGCGCGTTCCGGTCATGCGGGCTTCGCTTCGAGATCCGCCCATTGCGATCATAAGAAAGTCATAGAAGGTCGCCGCGCGCCAGGATTTATGCCCGAGCGAATGATAAAGTGACTTAGATAATTATATAGGCCTTATCCTTAGTCTACGATGCAAAGCAATCTCACCTTTTACGAAACCCGTGTTATTGGTGCCTTGCTGGAAAAGGAAATCACCACCCCCGACCAATATCCGCTCTCGCTCAATGCACTTACCAACGCCTGTAACCAGAAAAGCAACCGCGATCCGGTGCTTAACCTCGATGAGGCAACGGTACAACAAACGCTCGACGGGCTCATCAAGAAGCACTTGGTAAGTGAGAAAACAGGGTTCGGGAGCCGGGTTACGAAATACCAACATCGATTCTGTAATACGGCGTTCGGTGCTTTAAGATTGTCCGCACAGGAGCTTGCCATCATCGCCGAGTTGCTGTTGCGCGGCCCGCAGACGCCCGGTGAGCTGCGCACGCGTGCGGAGCGGCTCGGCAAGTTCAATGATGTGCAAGAGGTTGAAGCCGCCCTGAGAAGTTTGATCGAGCGGGAGGATGGGCCTTTCGTTGTGAAGGTTGCGCGTGAAGCCGGGAGAAGGGAATCTCGTTACGCCCACCTATTGAGTGGGGAGGTGCAAGCACCGGAGAGCGCTGCCGGCCCAGCTATGGAAGTCAGTATCACGCGTTCGGACCACGATCGTCTGTCGGAGCTCGAGCAGCAGATCGCAGCGTTGCGGCAAGAGCTGAGTGAGATCAGGACCCTGCTTGAGCACCGGACATGAGGGATGCCAATTTGGCCATCGTCCCGGTTACGCAAGACACGACAACTACTCCGTATCAGCGGCTGACTCCCGATTGCATGCTCGATGCATTGAATAGCGTGGGCTTGCGGAGTGACGGACGCCTACTGGCGCTCAACAGCTACGAGAACCGCGTCTACCAGGTTGGCATCGAAGAGGGGATGCCCGTGGTGGTGAAATTTTACCGTCCTGGGCGCTGGAGCGATGCGGCGATCCTTGAAGAACACGCCTTCGTGCAGGAATTGGTCGAGCGCGAGATCCCGGTGGTGGCGCCGTTGCCGATCAAACCTTCCGGCGCGGGTCCGCAAACTGCAACGACGTTGCACACCTTCGGCGAGTTCCGATTCACGCTTTATCCTCGCCAAGGCGGCCGTTCACCGGAGCTCGATGATCGCAACACCCTGGCCTGGATGGGGCGCTTCATCGGCCGAATTCACGCGGTCGGCGCGTTACGGCCGTTCGTTGCACGACCGGCATTGAACATTGTCCGCTTTGGTGAGGAGCCGAGCGAGTTCCTGCTTGCGAACGACTTTATCCCGGCGGATCTCGTGAGCGCCTATCGGACCGTGGTCGCTCAAGCGCTAGACGGTGTGCGGCATTGCTTTGACCGCGCGGGCGAAATCAGAGCACTGCGGCTGCATGGTGACTGCTACGCCGGTAACGTGCTTTGGACAGAGGGTGGACCGCATTTCGTCGATTTCGACGATAGTCGCATGGGCCCTGCGATGCAGGATCTGTGGATGTTACTCTCCGGAGAGCCGCTCGCGATGGCGCGCCAGTTGAGCGACGTGCTGAGCGGCTATGAGGATTTCTTCGAGTTTGATCGCCGCGAGCTGCATCTCCTAGAAGCGCTCCGCACATTGCGGTTGATCCATTACTCCGCCTGGATCGCCCGGCGTTGGGAAGACCCAGCCTTTCCTGCCGCATTTCCCTGGTTCAATACCCAGCGTTATTGGCAGGATCGCATCCTCGAGTTGCGCGAACAAATCGCTGCCATGAACGAGCAACCCATTGCGTTATCGAACTGAATCGGCTAAGGAAGCTCTGCAAAGTGTTATGAGCATGGCCCATATGCGCGAAGCCGCGGAGCGAGTCGCGAGACATATCAGGTAGATAGGCGAGTGACGAGCGAGCACGCGACAATGCAGATGGGCGGTGCAATAGCTTTTGCAGAGCTTCGCTAACGATGCGCATTGTGTCGCTTCTGCCTGCTGCTACCGAGATCGTGGGCGCCCTGGGCCTGATGAATTCCCTCAGCGGCGTATCGCACGAGTGTGACTATCCGGCGGCGGCGAACGAGAAACCGCGGGTGACGCATTGTGCCATCCACCAGGCGGGTTTGCCGAGCGCCGCAGTAGACCGCTGGGTACGCGAGACGCTCGCCGCGACAGGTTCCCTCTATACCCTGAACGAGGCGCTGCTTCGAGAGCTGCGCCCGGAGGTCATCGTGACCCAACGCCTCTGTGATGTCTGCGCGGTTGGATATGGTTCGGTCGCAGCGTTCGCCCGGTCACTGCCCGAGCCGCCGCAGGTGGTAAACCTGGAGCCCGCCGGTCTTGCGGATATCTTGGAGGACATCCGCAAGGTAGCCGCGGCGCTTGGGGTAGCCGAGCGCGGTGAGGCTGTGGTGAGCGCGCTTAAAATACGGGTAGAGCAGGTACGTGCTCGCGTTGCGAAAACCAGCGATCGCCTCCGCTGCTTTCTGATGGAGTGGGTCGACCCGCCATTCTGCAGCGGACATTGGGGGCCGGAGCTCGTCGAGATCGCCGGGGGCGAGGAGATCCTCGGTAAAAAGCGGGAAGCCTCAAGACGCATCCTCTGGGACCGCGTGCTTGAGGCGCAGCCCGACGTCCTGGTAATCGCCTGCTGTGGATGCACCGTGCCACGCACTTTGGATGATCTGCCTCGCTTGCAACGCGCAGCCGGGTGGGAGGGATTGCCCGCGGTTCGAAGCGGCCGGGTCTATGTCGTCGATGGGTCCGCTTATTTCAGCCGACCCGGCCCGCGTATTGTCGACTCCTTAGAAATCCTGGCGGCCTGCCTTCACCCGGCCCAGTTTCCCGAGGCGCGCGCCAGATACCCGGACGCGGTGGTACGCATCGCCGCGGGTGGCCAGGTGGCAGCCTGGTGATGGCGCGCCTGACGCGCTGGTCCTCGAAGCAGTGGCAAGAACAGCGCCTATGGGGAACCTCTAAAAATACCCTCTCCCACTGGGAGAGGGCTAGGGTGAGGGATGTAAATAATTGATTTTAATACCCTCATCCCAACCTTCTCCCGAAGGGAGAAGAAGATTTTGAATTATTAGAGGTTTCCTATGCTTTGCGTGCGCTTCGCAAAGACGACGGCATTGAGGTCGTGGTGGCCGGCCGCAGTCAGCTGGCAGGGGCGGTTTATTGGCGGTGGGTATGCTAAGAACTCCCTCGGCTGCATTCCTTGGTATTGTGGAGTTCCCAATCAAGCGGTTATATGATGACCGCCGTGATTTATACAGCAATCCGTTGGTTGGGTCAGACACAGGATTAGACACCGATTGGTGTCGGATTCTCGTTAGCCTGCAGCACACATGTCACTCACGTCCGGCCTTCGCTCTGCCAAGGAGCTACTCGAAAAGCTCCACCGTGACGCTGCGTTGTTGGATGACGAGGTGTCGAGCGACCGATTCTACAATTTTGCGGTAACAGGGTATTCGATGGTTGATTGGGTGCGAAACGATCCGACCGTACCTGCAGCTGCAAAGACTCAGCCAGAAATCGACGGACTTAGGAACAATCGATGGATTCAGATTTGTGGAGATATTGCTACGGCCAACAAGCACTTCACGCTGAATCAGCGCGTTCCTATTACTGGTTCCGTAAGCGCTGAACAGGGATGGGGACAGGGGCGCTGGGGCAAGGGCGGATGGGGGGAAGGTGAACAGAGCATTGACATCGTGTTGACTGACGGTACACAGGTGTGCGGATTGGAGTTGGTTTTGAAGGTCGTGAAGGAATGGGACCTATTTTTCCAACGCCACGGCATTTAGCGCTGCAGGCTAATCGGGTAAGGGCGGGTGTTTAAGCCCGCCCTCCCCACAACACCCCGCACGTGGGTGGGTCCGCACGGGGCGTTTCCTTCGAGGTTTAAAGCAGGACGATGACTCCTCCCGCTTCAAAGCTGGTTACGACAACCTACCGCCAACACGGACTTCCAGTGGTCACCGGCATCGCCAATGCTAAGATTAAGTGCGGCTCCTCTTTGTCGAAGGTTCAGGCCTTCACCTTGTCCCGCCCATTACGGCGGGCGTTTGGCTACTACGCCGTCTGCTGACTTCTGCCCGGTCACGCCCGGCGTTACCGCAGGGCGCGCTGCCAAGAACAGGCGGTAGGGTCCGGGGTGTTTCCACAGCTTTCGTCGTGGCCCTCAGTCCGGCTCCCGTAACCCGTCCCGGCCGCTTTCCAGACAGATCTCCCCGAATAAGAACATGAACTATCAGTGCACCACCGCCGCATTTACCCTATCTCCTGTACCCGGTGGGCTTTGTCATCTGGTGCTGACTCGCCCGGAGACTGAGCCTTCTATGCGATTTCTGTCCGTCGGCTCGCACCTTTGCGCTCGGGCTTCCTTCAGACAACCCCTCGCGGGATTGCCCTTGCCGTCCGCTAGTAGTTTTCATCATCATGGTTATACTCACTATTGATGACCAGGTTCTCCTACAGGGGACTTCCACCCCATCAGTTCATGCCCATGTCGGGCGTACACCAGGCAAGCCACCCGACGCTGCGCGCTACCGCGCGCCGCGCGGGTGCTTGCCGGCGTTATGCGTAAAGGAGAGATATGCGCCCACTACTAATCCTTCTTCTGTTTTTGGTGCTACCGCTCGCTCCCTCTTATGCAAAGCCTGTACTGACAGCTACGTGTGAAGAGCCGGTTGGCACTCGATACGATCAAGTGAACGGAAAGATAGAAAAACACGATGACGGCTTTTCCGGGGTAAATCCGACATTCATCCTTGATGACGAAAAGCCTGGGAAACTGCTTTACATATGGGGTCCAGCTAAATGGGCCAAAGACGTTGGTATCGAAACCAAGGCGCTTGAGGCAACTATCGTTTCAAAAACCGATGCCAAGATTACGGCCGTGCAAGTTGACGACCCCAGGCTGGGCGTCGTTCACATGTACTCGTTGTATCCGTCTAACGGTTTAGTGTTCTACACCCAGCACCGGTATTTGGCCCTTTCTGGTGGGATACCGAACAGTCGTCTTTTTATGCGCTTTGCAAGTTCTCCGGTGCTTAAACGCATAACACGTCGTTCAACCTGGACGCGGTAGACAGCGCCGCGCCGGTTAACTCTACGTTGGGCCACAAACAGGGAGATTCAGCCCAAGGGCGGAATAGCGATAGCGTATTCCGCCGGATGTGTACGGCCACCATTCGGCGCATTACGGCTATCGCCTAATGCGCCCTACTCGGGTTTTGCCAAGTCTAACCCAATGCGTCTAATATTCATCGTGGACCTCCTCCCTCGTTGCTTGGCAACAAAATCAACTTCCATTGTGGCACATCAACGCCCCAGAGTCGGGGAGATCCATCCATGTCATTCGTTAGGCGGCAGTAGGCAGACTACATCGGGCGAAGTAAAGTGAGCGAGACGCTTGAGGCGATTAAGCAGCTCGTTACTGCACAGGAAGTTCGGATATCCGAGCATGGTTACGACGAACTCGCGGAGGATGCGATCTACGTTCGGGACATAATTGAAGGTGTCGCCAAAGCGACTGTTATCGAAGATTACCCGACATTTCGGAAGGGGCGTGCTGTGCTGGTGCTACAATTTGATAGGGATGGGCGGCCCATTCACGTTGTATGGGGTATTCGAAAGGGATTCACTTCGCCAGCCGTCGTTGTTACCGCCTATCGCCCCAACCCCGTCCGTTGGGATAGAACCTTTACCAAGAGGCAAAAATGAGTAAGCGCGATAGAGTCAAATATGTTCACGAAGGCAAGTATGTCGCAGAGGTGAATGTTAAACTTATTGAAGACGATTCGGAATGGTCGCCGTACCTGTCCGTAGAAGATGCTTGCAAGCTTGACGATGTGCGTGAGGCGCTAAAGCGTCGAGACATCGTAGCAGCTTCAAGGCTAGCGCGTGTATTTATGCTCCAGCCAGTAGCCGTCTCACAATGACGCATAATCGGGTAACCGAGGGTGTTGAGCCCGAAAAGGGCGGATCCGTGAAACGGGTTCCGCCGAATGAATAGGACAGGGCGGAATAGCGATAGCTATTCCGCCGGATGTGTGCGGCCCCATTCGGCGCATTACGGCTATCGCCTAGTGCGCCCTACTCGAGCTAACAAGCCACTGAACACGGGCGCCGTCGATAGCGGTCATCACAGATTAGTGAGGAGATGCGAATGAAGGACACTTATACCGCCGTGGTCAAGAAATCAGATGACTGGTGGATTGGCTGGATCGAAGAGGCTCCTGGCGTCAACTGTCAGGAGTCCTCGCGCGATGAATTGATCGAGACCTTGCGCATTACGCTTAAGGAGGCGCTGGAGTTCAATCGCCGTGAGGCGATTGAGGCAGCAGGAGGAGGCTATGATGAAGAATCTATCGCCCTATGAAGCGGGGCCGACTTGCTGCGTCACCTAAAGGCTCACGGCTGCGATTTACTGCGTGAAGGTGGGCGGCATTCCTGGTGGCACAACCCGAATCAGAACAAGCGCTCCTTTGTTCCGCGCCACAACGAGATCGACGATCTACTCGCAAACAAGATATGTAAAGATTTGGGGATACCTCCAGTGAATGACCGCTAACCATACGCTCCACCGGCTCAGGGTCGAGGAGGTGCGTGTGTTTTACGATGTTTCAGGCTCGACCGTTGAGGTATTGGCGATCGTGCCCAAGCCGGAGGCAAATATATGGCTCGCCCAGTTCGGAAGTCCCAAGTGAAGGAAGTCCCACTGTCTGAAATCAAGAACGACCTGTCTCGCTTTTTGCGTGAAGCCGAGACACAGGAAATCGTTATCACGCGCCACGGCAAACCGGCCGGGGTGCTCATCGGTTTTGAGACGGAGGACGACTGGTTTGATTACCGGCTTGAGAACGACCCGCGGTTCTTGCAGCGGGTCGAGCAAGCACGCCAAAGCCTGCGCGCCGGCAGAGGCGTCAAATTGCGAGACGTGAAGTGATAGCGCGCTTTAACCGCGCGGTCGAAAGCGACGCGCGGCAGGAGCGGCCGCGCGCGCTTCACGACGAGCGTTGGCCGGAGCCGAAGTCCGCGGTGCGGCGCCAGGAAACACTCCGCGGCTGAACTGCAGGGGAATCAGCAGGAGCGCCATCTAGTGATCGTATCGTGATAGACATGGCGACGCTGGAGCTCGCCGGACAGGCGCTCCTAACCGAGCCGCGTAGCCGTGAGAATGGCATTAGGGCGAGCCAATAGATTATTATGGTCTGCGAAACGGGCGCCGACTAAAACCTACGGTCCTCGTTCCTCGAAGATTTTTGTTCCCGGATACGTACCGCGAACGGAGTCGCACTTGCGTCTCCTGCTGTCAAGGGGGAGGATGCATGAGCGCCACGGTGTTTCGCCGAGGTCTCAATGCCCGCCAATCTTACACCCGAGTACAAGGCCGCGGAGGCCGCGTTTCGGCAAGCCCGTGATCCACGGGAGCGGCTGGAGCGGCTGCGGGAGATGCTCCGCACCATCCCCAAGCACAAGGGCACCGACCACCTTCAGGGGGATATCAAGCGCCGCATCAAGGAACTGTCCGAAGAGCTCGAAGGACCAAAGAAGGGCGGGGCGCGCGGCGGACCGGTGCTGGTCATCCGGCCCGAAGGCGCCGCGCAGATAGCATTGATTGGGCCACCGAATGCGGGGAAATCCTCGCTGCACGCGCGCCTCACGGGCTCGGAGGCGCGCGTCGGGCCCTATCCCTTCACGACCGAGTATCCCGAGCCGGGCATGATGCCTTACGAGGACATTCACTTTCAGCTCGTGGATCTGCCCGCCATATCACCTGATCATCACGCGCCGTGGCTTGCCAATACGCTGGAAACTGCCGATGCGTGTCTGCTGGTCGTGGATGTCGGCGAGGCGGATTGCGTCGAACGAATGGAAGCCCTGCACGCCGTGCTGCGCGAGAAGCGCGTGACGCTGACCGCTCGCTGGGAGCAGGGCGCGGAAACGTTAAACACCGCCGCGGAGGGCGATGAGGACCCCTTCGCGCTATGGCTTCCCGCGCTCATCCTCGCGAACAAGACAGAGCGCATCGCCGATGTCGAGGCGGAGCTTGAGGCGTTTCTCGAGCTGACCGGCTTTGATTATCCCGCGCTCGCGGTCTCCGCAGAGACGGGCCAGGGGCTCGGGGAAATCGGGCCGTGGCTGTTTCGCAGTCTCGGCATCGTCCGCGTCTACACCAAGGCGCCGGGCCGTCCTGCCGACAAAGGCCGGCCGTTCACGCTGCGCCGCGGGCAGACGGTGGAGGATGTCGCGCGGCTCGTCCATCAGGACATCGCGCACGCGCTTAAATACGCGCGCGTCTGGGGCTCCTCGGGGTTCGACGGACAGCACGTGGGGCGCGACCATCCGGTGAGGGATGGCGATCTCATCGAGTTACACACATGACACCGCCGGCCACCGCGTGCGACTGGATCCCGTACATTCCCTGTACGGAATGACGGTATATAATGTTAAGAAAGGCTACTTGGATGTCCACCGGATCGATGAGCGCGTTACGAGCATTTTTGGCCACCTAAATGAACATTCAATTGACAGGCAAACGAGCACTCGTCTGCGGAAGCAGCCAAGGGATTGGCAAGGCCATCGCGATCGAGTTGTCCCGACTCGGAGCCAGCATAACCCTCTTGGCGCGTGATCGCGCGCGGCTCAATGAGGCGAAAGCCGCGCTCGCCATCGATCAGCATCAGCACCATCACGTGCTGGTCGCCGATTTCAACCGGCCCGATGAGGTGAAGGCGGCGCTCGCAGGCTACCTTTCTCAAACCGATCCCGTACATATTCTGGTGAACAATAGCGGCGGGCCTCCACCCGGCGCGGCCTATCAAGCGGCGCCCGAAGCTTACCTCGCTGCATTTTCACAGCACCTGCTCTGTAATCAAATCCTGGTGCAAGCGCTGCTGGAAGGCATGCAAGCCGCGGGCTATGGCCGCATCGTGAATATCATCTCGACCTCGGTGAAACAACCGATTCCCGGTCTTGGAGTCTCCAACACCGTGCGCGGCGCGGTCGCAAGTTGGGCCAAGACTCTGGCCGGCGAGCTCGGTCCTTTCGGGATCACCGTCAATAATGTCTTGCCGGGTTCGACGCGCACTGGCCGTCTGGCGGCGATCCTGGAAACGAAAGCGCGCGAGCACAAACAAGCGCTGGCCGAGATCGAGGCGGCGGAGATAGCATCGATCCCGCTCCGGCGTTTCGCCGAAGCGCACGAGATCGCAGCCGCGGTCGCGTTTCTGTGCTCGCCGGCCGCCGCTTACATTACCGGGATCAACCTGCCGGTCGACGGCGGCCGCACCCAGAGCTTGTGATGGAACGAATCGCCAATTACATCGACGGCCGGCTCGAAGCGCCCCGCTCCGGCTGTTATATCGATAACATCGAACCTGCGACCGGGCACGTTTACTCCCTGACCCCGGATTCCGATGCGGCCGATCTCGAACGGGCGATGACGGCTGCCAATCGCGCGTTTCCCGAGTGGTCGGCCTTGTCCGCCGAGGAACGCGCCCGGCTCTTGCTCGGCATCGCCGACCGTATCGAAGCGGAGACGGAACCGCTCGCCCGGGCCGAGAGCATCGATACCGGCAAGCCGATCAGCCTGGCCAGGCAGGTCGATATTCCCCGCGCGGTGGCGAATATGCGGTTCTTCGCCCATGCCATCACCCAGTTTGCGAGTGAAGCCCACAGCATGGGCCCGCTCGCCATCAATTACACCTTGCGGCAAGCTTTGGGCGTGGTGGCATGCATCTCGCCCTGGAACCTGCCGCTTTATCTTTTGACCTGGAAGATTGCGCCGGCTCTCGCGAGCGGCAACTGTGTCATCGCTAAGCCGTCGGAAGTCACGCCGATGACAGCGTATTTGCTCGCGCGGATCTGCATCGATCTAGGCTTGCCGAGAGGCGTCTTGAATATCCTTCACGGCGCGGGCCCGCGCATCGGCTGCGCGCTAGTCGCGCACCCCAGGATCAAGGCGATTTCATTTACCGGCGGGACGCAGACCGGGGCGGAGATCGCACGCACCGCGGCGCCCCAGTTTAAAAAACTCTCACTCGAGCTCGGGGGCAAGAACCCTACCTTGGTATTCGCCGATTGCGACTGGGATGCGACGCTCGCGACCACGGTGCGCGCCGCGTTCTTTAACCAGGGGCAGACGTGTTTATGCGGCTCGCGCATCTTCGTCGAGCGGCCGATCTATGAACGCTTCCGGAGCGATTTCCTGGCCCGCGCTGAAGCCTTGGAACTGGGCGATCCGCTCGATGAGAAGACTCAGCAAGGCACGCTCGTGTCCGAGTTGCACCTGCACAAGGTGCTTTCCGCGATAGAGCTCGGCCAGCAGGAAGGCGGCACGATCCTCGTCGGCGGTCACCGCGTGACGGTGCCGGGACGCTGCGCAGAGGGTTATTTCGTCAAGCCGACGGTATTCGAAGATCTGCCCTTCCATTGCCGCACCAATCAGGAGGAGATCTTTGGCCCGGTGGCCACCTTGATTCCGTTCGAGGGCGAAGCGCAAGTGCTAGAATATGCAAACAGCACCGAGTATGGCTTGGCGGCAACGGTTTGGAGCCGCGATGTGCAGCGCTGCCACCGCGTCGCTCAGCAGCTTGAGGCCGGGGTGGTGTGGATCAATACCTGGCTGGTGCGGGATCTGCGTGCGCCTTTCGGTGGGACGAAACACTCCGGCGTCGGCCGCGAAGGGGGTGTGGAGGCCCTGCGCTTTTTTACCGAAGCCAAGAACGTGTGCATAAAGCTGTAGAATGTCTCATGCTATCGTCTCGCGAAACGCCCCCGAGCCGGTCGGACCCTATCCTCATGCACGCCGCGTGGGAAGTTTACTATTTCTCTCGGGCATCGGCCCTCGCCGGCGCGGGAAGCCGACCATCCCCGGCGTCACGCTCGATGCCAACGGAAATATCGTTGACTACGACATCGAGATCCAATGCCGTGCGGTGTTCGAGAATGTCAGAACCGTGCTCGACGAGGCCGGCTCAAGCTGGGATCGCCTGGTCGATGTCACGGTGTTTCTGACCGATCTCAAACGTGATTTCGAGACCTATAATCGAGTATACGCGCAGTATTTCACCGATCAGGGGCCTTGCCGCACCACCGTAGAGGTGAGCCACCTGCCGACCCCGATCGCCATCGAGTTGAAATGCATCGCGACCATTGATTAGATCCGCCGAAGACCTCCATGCAACGACTTTCACCTCCGATTAATTTCCAGCGCTGGATCGACGCGCACCGCCATCTCTTGAAACCGCCGGTTTGCAACAAGCAGGTGTTCGAGGAAGGCGACTTCATCGTCATGGTTGTCGGCGGACCCAATAATCGCAAGGATTACCACGTCGATGAAGGGCCGGAGCTCTTCTACCAGCTTGAAGGCGACATGCTGCTCAAGACCATCCAAGACGGCATGGTGGTCGATATCGCTATTCGCGAAGGCGATATCTTTCTGCTGCCACCTAGGGTTCCTCATTCTCCCCAACGCTACGCCAACACCATCGGCCTCGTCATCGAGCGTAAGCGCCTCCCCCACGAGCAAGACGGACTGCAATGGTATTGCGATAACTGCCACGCGCTCCTATACGAAGAGTTCTTTCAGCTACACAACATCGAGAAAGATTTCCCGCCCGTCTTCGAGCGCTTTTTTTCCAGCGAAAAACACCGGACCTGCGCGCGTTGCGGCGCGGTGATGGCGGCGCCCGTGAGGTGAAAATATTTCGCCTGGGGCCCATGTATCCCGCAGGCGATCAAGGGGAGAGTTGCACTACTCCCCTTTGGAAACCCCAATGCTAAGGTTCCCGCCGCAAGCGGCGGTTACTAATGAGTGAACCGGTCCATGCTCAAGATCGACGTCCATACGCACATCCTGCCTCCGCGTTGGCCCGATCTTAAAGGGCGTTACGGTTACGGAGGTTTTATACGGCTTGAGCATACGCGTTGCGGGCATGCGCGCATGCTGAGGGACGGCGAGGTCTTTCGCGAGATCGGGGAGAATTGCTGGAACCCGGAGGCGCGGCTGCGCGAGTGCGAGGTCAGCGGGGTGGATGTGCAGGTGCTGTCCACGGTACCGGTGATGTTCAGTTACTGGGCGAAGCCGGAGCATACCCTTGACCTCTGCCGTCTTCTCAACGATCACATCGCCGGTGTGGTCGAAGCTCACCCTAAGCGCTTCGTGGGACTCGGGAGCGTGCCGCTGCAGGACCCCCAGCTTGCCATCGAGGAGATGAAACGATGCATGCGCGAGCTGCGGCTGGCCGGGATCGAGATCGGCTCGCATGTCAATAATTGGAACCTGGATGACGCACATCTGTTTCCAGTCTTCGAAGCGGCGCAAGCGCTCGGGGCCGCCGTATTCGTGCACCCTTGGGACATGCTGGGCAAAGAGCGCATGCCCAAGTATTGGCTTCCCTGGCTGGTGGGCATGCCGGCCGAAACCTCGCTCGCGATCTGCTCCATGATCTTCGCCGGTGTCCTGGAAAGATTACCAGGCTTACGGGTGGCCTTCGCCCACGGCGGGGGGGCTTTTCCCGCGACCATTGGTCGCATCGAGCACGGCTACAAGGTGCGGCCCGATCTCTGTGCCGTGGACAGTCCGCATAATCCCCGCGCCTACTTGTCCCGCATCTACGTGGATTCGCTGGTTCATGATCCGCGCATGTTGCGTTATTTGATCGACCTCATGGGAGCCGAGCGCATCGCACTGGGATCGGACTATCCGTTCCCGCTCGGCGAGGCCGAACCGGGGAAGCTCATCGAGTCGGCCGGATTGGATGCAGAGACCAACGCGCGTCTGCTGCACGGGACGGCACTCGAATGGCTCGATCTCCCCAAGGACAGGTTTGGTTGATGGACATGCGCATCACCTTGAGCGGCCAACGCTTTAGGGTCAGGCTCGATAGCCCAATCAGCCTCGCGATTCCGCTCGCTTTCAGCGGCGCGCAGCCGAGCTTCTTCGGCGCGCCTCCGGCGAGCGCGGCGCCGCTCGCGATCGGGGGCTTCGTGGGTGACACCACCCAGGGCGGGAGTTGCAACGTCGCCGAATTGCGGCTCGTGCCCCATTGCAACGGCACTCACACCGAATCGGTGGGCCATATCGTGCGTGAAGCGATACCGATCTCCGAGTGCTTGACGCGAACGCTCATTCCGGCCCGCGTCATCACCGTCACTCCCTGTGCAGCCGATGCGACCCAAGATCGATATACACCCGCCACAGAGAGCGATGACTGCCTTATCACCCGCGACGCATTGGAATTCGCGCTGCGCGATTTCGAGAGCGATCAGATCCCAGCATTGGCCGTGCGTACCCTGCCCAACGATGAATCGAAGAAAAACCGGTGCTACGGGGAGTCGTACCGGCCGCCGTTTTTCTCCCTTGAGGCCATGCACACTCTCATCGCCCGCGGAATCGAGCATGTGCTCGTAGACATTCCCTCACTCGACAAGATGCACGATGAGGGGCGCTTGACCAATCATCACTTATTCTGGAACGTCCCCGCAGGGCGCCATGCGCTAACGACTGACACCAAGATTTCTAAGACAATCAGCGAGATGATCTTCGTACCTAACAAGGTACGAGACGGATGTTACCTGCTCGATCTCCAGGTACCCGAGTTTATGAGCGATGCCGCGCCGTCGAGGCCGGTGATCTATCCCTTGGAACCGGCATGAGCGCATTGCTCAAAACACTTGACTTCGGAGAGAGTATCTCTCGAAGCGGTTGTTAGGCAAACATTAGCCGGCCCACGTGGCGCAGGGATTGGACGACCCAATTCTTTTGCTGCCTCAAGCCATTCCTCAATAACCGTCTCGGTGTTAGCAACGGTTTCCTGATAAGTTTTCCCATCCGCCATACATCCTGGCAACTCTGGCACCTCGGCAATAAAAGCGTCGTCCGCTCCAATAAATAATGATTTCATATCTACTCGACATCGTCTGGCCCTAATCTGTATCTAACGATCACGTGCCGACTTGCTTGACTTGATAAAGCTTCGCCGTTGAATCCTTTGGCTGCAAGTTGAGAATTTCCTCGACACCATTTTTCGTGTGGAGGTCATCTTTAATGCGTTCCATAGTTGGGCTTACGCACGGGAAGCATTGACGAACTCTTCTGGCGACACGCCAGCTTGTTTGAGAAGCCCGGCCAGGGTCCCCAGCTTCACTTCTCGGTGATTCGGAACCACGCAACCAGCGGCTCCGCGTCGCAGCATGATATGGCTGCCACGTTGCCGAGCAACGACGAAGCCCAAGCGCTCGAGTATGCGAACTACCTCCGCACCAGACAGGTGCGGCAGACTAGGCATGCTCCAGAACCTCGAAGGTCGTGACTACCGGACTGCCGGAAACACGCTGCGGAAACTCTTCGAGAAAAAGCTCAGTGGCCTCGCGGAGATTGGCGATAGCCTCCTCGACGTTCTCCCCCTGAGAAGTGGTGCCGGTCTCAGGATTGAGTGCGGTGAAGCCGCCCTCAGGGGCGGGTAGAAGGACTGCTGTGAGCAACATAGATGATTCCTCCAATTCTCAATCGCGAACATTGTCGCGCAGAACAAGCTGGAAGCCCAACGGAGCGCAAGTTGAGCGGCGCCGCTTGAACGAGAGGTGGACAGCGCGCTGCGCGATTTCGTGAGCGATCAGATTCTAGCATTGGCCGTGCTTACCCTGCTCAACGATGATTCGAAGAAAAACCGGCCCTACGGGGACTCTGCCGGCCGCTGTTCTTCTTTATCGAGGCCATGCGTGCTCTTATCTAGTCAAAGGGAAGTCTACGTCAGCCTTGACCTGTTCCGAATAGGAGAATTGCCGTTTAAGCGGAACGCCAGACTTCGTCAGCTTCTGCACTATGAGATCGGCAAGCTGCTCGGGCGTACGGTTCTCCAGCGTGACATGCGCCGTAGTCTTCAGCAGACCGGGCACTTCTACTGAATCGTCGAAGAAGGCGGGAAGTATGTGCTTTTGATTCTCACTAAGGGCTCGCGCCTGAGCACTTTTCCGTTCGTGGTTTGTCCAGACCTTCTTTGTGTAAGCTTCGGAGATAAAGATGACAGTGAAAATAGCGCGGTTCTGGTACACGTCCGACAGATGCGCGTAGAGGTCCTTCCCCCACAAGTCTGCTTCCTCAAACTTGTCATAGAAGACATCGACCCCCTCCGCTCTGAGCTGCGTGGCCACGCGTTCGACGTACTCTCGATCCTCACCTGCGAAAGAGAGAGCCGCGTGGTACTTCGTCATAAGCAATTTTCCGTAGCGCTCTAACGCGGAAGCTCACCTGCCGTTGTGGAGCGTAGCAGAATAACCGTCAGTTGAAGCGCCCGTTAGCCTGCGCCTCCATCACACCACCAACAAAGCAACGACTCCGAGAGTGACAAAAACAGCTGCGGTCCCAAGATAAACGGAGCGCAGAATCCCCTGATAGGAACCTTTCTGATAGTGGCAACCTGACCGTAAGCGACCTCGATGTTGTTTCTATAGCTGTCGTCGGAACCCATCGTTTCATCCTCAGCAGGCTAACGCCAAACTCACCGGGCGCGACCATAGGAGCGCTCCGGTGCAGCGCGGGTACGATCCGGCACGCTAGTCTAGGTCCCTCGCGCATTCGCCATACGTGCGTGACCAAAGGCTGGCGTCCGCGCACGTTGCCACGCACAAACGCCACGCCTGCCTGGCTGCGTTGTTGCGCCTAGAATAAACGTCCTATATATACGACTCGCACTTTGAAGGTGATGCCTTAACATAACAAGAAACCACCTCCGATCCAGTTTTACCAGCTTCGCATTCACGTCCCTTTGCGAGTACGTCCTTGAATAGCTCCAGCCCTCTGTCTCCAGGCCAGGCTGGACATGCTGTAACAATAAGAAGTGCAAACAGAAAGACGCGGTATGTCGATCGGATCGTTGCGCCCACGGTAATATTGGATGACACCACTAACCACGGAAAAGGAAACATCGTCGCATCTATGGCCTCGGATGGCCACACATCTCTCGAAGTTCTTGCTTGATCCTTCGGGCGATTTCGCCTCTCCAGCCCATCGAATTCCCGAGAAACGCGGTTACGACCGCACCTCGCCGTCGCCGGCCGAGTGTCGGCCTCGGCGCCAACTGGATTCCGGATTGCGTCGGAATGACGGGCTAGACTGGGCGTTGTTCCTGGTCCAACATCAGAGGCTGTGAATAAATCTACTGCGCATCCCGATCGCTGTGTCGCGTGCTCGCTCGCTCCTCGCCTATCGAGTTGATATGTCTCGTTGCTCGCTCCGCGGCTCCTGGCGCTCGGGGCTGCTCGCGACGATTTATTCACAACCTCGCAGCATACGCCCGTCGTTGCCGTAAATCCTGACCGTTGAAGTACAGCATTATCCACTACGAATTGCTTTCCACGCCAAGCTCCTCCTCGCTTAAGTCGGTCGCTTCGTAGCTCTTGTGGCGGATGTCCTTGCCCTCCACCAGGTAGATGATGCTTTCACAAATATTACTGGCGTGGTCGCCGATGCGCTCGAGCGATTTCACCGCCCAAACCGTATCGAGAACGCGCGTGATGCTTCGCGGGTCTTCCATCATGTAGGTAATCAACTGGCGCATGATGCCGTCGTATTCGAGATCCACGCTATGGTCTTTGCGCGCTATCCCCAGGGCCACTTGGGCATCCATTCGCGCTAAGGCATCGAGCGCATCATGGAGATTCGCTTGCACGTGTCTGCCCATGTGCAGGACCCCCACGTAATAGGCTTTCGGGCCCTCTGTTTCCGTCAAGCGTATGACCACGCGCGCGATCTTCTTGGACTCATCGCCCACCCGTTCCAGATCGGTAATAATGCGCGTGATAGCTAACACGAGCCTCAAGTCGCTGGCTGCGGGTTGCCGCCGCGCCAGGATCTCCGCGCAGGCCCGGTCGATCGCGACCTCCATGGCATTGACCTTAAAGTCATTGCTGGCCGCGATCTCGGCCAATCCCGGGTTCCCTTGAACCAGCGCCTCTATCGCTTTTTTCAGGTGTTCTTCGACCATCCCCCCCATTTCCAAGACGCGGGCCCGAATGTCTTCAAGCTCGTTATCGAACTGATGGGAGATGTGTTGCGGGAGTTTCGTCGCGGTCATCGGCACGGCCTCTGGAGTGATTGGATATTACTTCGTTCTACGCACGGCAAACGGCTCAAGGAAGCTCTGCAAAAGTTACTGCGCAGCCCATCTGCTTTGTCGCGTGCTCGCTCGCCGCTCGCCTATCTACCTGATATGTCTCGCGACTCGCTCCGCGGCTGCGCGCATCTGGGCTTGCTCGCGACACTTTTGCAGAGCTTCCTTAACCATAACGGCCGGTAATATAGTCCTCGGTCTGCTTCTTCTTGGGGTTGGTAAAGATCACCTTCGTGTCGTCGAACTCGATGAGATCGCCCACATACATAAGCGCCGTATAATCGGAGACCCGTGCCGCCTGTTGCATGTTGTGGGTGACGATGACGATCGTGTACTGTGACTTAAGCTCGTACATCAAATCTTCAATTTTCAAAGTCGAGATCGGATCCAAAGCCGAGGCGGGTTCATCTAGCAATAATACTTCGGGCTCGATGGCAATCGCGCGCGCAATGACCAAGCGTTGTTGCTGTCCGCCGGAAAGGGCCATGGCGCTTTCGTTCATCCTGTCTTTCACCTCATCCCAGAGCGCCGCCGCCCTGAGCGAGCGTTCCACGGCCTGATCGAGGGCGCGCCTTTTGTTGATGCCCTGAAGCCGCAGGCCGTAAGCGACGTTTTCATAGACCGATTTCGGAAATGGATTGGGCTTTTGAAACACCATGCCGATGCGGCGCCTGAGATCGGCCACGTTGACGTCCGGATCATAGATATTCTTGTTCTGCAAATGGATAGCCCCTTCGATGCGCACGCTGTCGTAGAGATCGTTCATGCGGTTGAAACAACGCAGCAAAGTCGACTTTCCGCAGCCGCTGGGACCGATAAAAGCCGTCACCTGGCGCTCCGGGATCGACATCGTGATCGCATTGAGCGCGCGTTTTTCCCCATAGTAGAGATTGAGCCCCTCGACACCCAGGCATTCCTTGACATCCGTCTCGGGTGCCGCCTCGGGCTCGGCGCGTTGCAAGAGCTTCGGGTCGAACCCGTGAGTAAGCCCCGAGGGCGCGGTCCGCCGCTCATCGGCTGTGTCCATAGTCTCCACCTCAATATTCCGCGGCACGGTACTTTTCCCGCAAGCGGTTCCGGATCCGGATCGCCGTCAGATTCAGTGCCACGATGACGAGCACGAGCAACAGTGCCGTGGCATAAACGAGCGGCCTCGCCGCCTCGACATTGGGGCTTTGAAAGCCCACATCATAGATATGAAAACCGAGGTGCATGATCTTACGGTCGAGATGAAGAAAGGGGAAGTTTCCATCCAAGCCGAGTGAGGGAGCCAGTTTCACCACCCCCACCATCATGAGCGGGGCCACCTCGCCGGCCGCCCGCGCAACGGCCAAGATCAAGCCGGTCATGATCGCGGGGCTGGCCATCGGCAGTACGATGCGCCAGAGGGTTTCGGCCTTGGTTGCCCCCAGGGCATAACTGCCCTCGCGGAAGGCGCTCGGGATGCGCGCCAAACCTTCCTCGGTCGCGACAATGACGACCGGGACCGTAAGCAGCGCCAGTGTCACCGAGCACCACAGCAAGCCCCCCGTACCGAATGTCGGGGCCGGAAGGGCTTCGGGGAAAAACAACCTATCGATGGATCCGCCCACGAAATAAACGAAGAACCCCAGACCGAACACACCGTAGACGATAGATGGGACGCCCGCGAGATTGTTCACCGCGATGCGGATGATGCGCGTGAACAGCCCCTGCTTGGCGTACTCCCGAAGATAGACCGCCGCCACCACCCCGAACGGCGTCACGACGATGGCCATGATCAAGACCATCAATACCGTGCCGAAGATCGCCGGGAAGATGCCGCCTTCGGTATTCGCCTCGCGCGGATCGTCCCCCACGAACTCACCGATTTTCTCCACGTAATGCATAGCCTTCTCGGCGACGCTCATGCGATTGGGCTGATACACCCGTATGACCTTGGCCACGGGCAGCGTCACCTCTTGTCCGCCGGCGATGCGCACCACGATGCTGTCCCGGCGGATGTCCTCATTAAGCTTCGCCAGATCGCCGTTCAAGCGCTCGTATTCGGCTTTCAAAGCTTTTTGAGAATCACGAATGGCCGCGAAAGACGCCGGGTCCTTAACACCGTCGAGCTCGAGGCGGCGCTGGCGCAAGCGCAGCTTTTCCATTTCATAATTGACTCCGCCGATCAGGTCCTTCTCGATATGGCTGATCTGTGCCTTAAGCTCATGCCTGCGTCCGAGCCGCGCGCGCAGCTCGGCGATCGGATCGCCTGCGGACGCTACCCGCCGTCCGCCCTCCTCCACGCCCGCCAAGTAACCGTAGAGATTGCCCCATTCCTCGCGTTCGACGGCAATGATCTCGCGCGGGTATTCGACGCGGGTGATCCCGCGTGCGGAGACCCACCGAAAGTCGAGCCCGTAGATGTCCCGGTTCCCGAGTTTCATCAGGACCTGCGGCTCGCCCCCGGACGCTAGCTCAGCGTCGGTTTTTAGTTCCCGGTCGACGATCTCGCCGATCAGAACCTGGCGAGCGCCATCCGCGCCGCGGTAATCGATTTCAGCAATCCTAGCGGGCCAAAAATGGGTGAGACCGTTTACGGCGATGAGGTATAGGAGACCAAAGACCGCGACCAAACACAGGCTCACCGCGCCCCCCGACAGCCACACCCAGGGGCTGCCGCTGTCAATCCAGGCGCGTAAGGACTTCATCTCTCGAAATACCGCCGCCCCGCGCTCATAGATCGCTGTATTTCGATCGGAGCCGCTGGCGCACCAGCTCCGCAACCGTGTTGGAGACAAACGTCACGGCAAACAGCGCCAGCGCGGCCAAAAATAACACCCGGTAATGCGTGCTGTTCACCTCGGATTCCGGCATCTCGACGGCGATGTTGGCGGACATGGCCCGGAAGCCCTGAAAGAGATTGAAGTCCATGATCGGCGTATTCCCGGTCGCCATGAGCACGATCATGGTCTCGCCGACCACCCGTCCCATCCCGATTATCAAGGCGGAGAAAATTCCGGGACTGGCCATGAGCAGCACCACCCGCATCAGGGTTTGCCAGGGCGTCGCGCCGAGGGCGAGCGATCCCAAGGTGAGATGCCGCGGCACGCTAAAAATAGCATCTTCGCTGATGGAGAAGATCGGCGGGATCACGGCCACTCCCATCGCGATGCCGACCACGAGCGAATTGCGTTGGTCAAAGGCCAACCCCAGCTCACGGCCAAGCCACTCGCGCATATTGCCGTCGAACAGAAACCCTTCCAGGGGTGCGCTCAGTCCCATTGAGAGCCAAATCGACAAGGCGATGACCGGCACGAGCATGGCCGCTTCCCAGCCCTCGGGAATCGCTTGGCGCCAACGCGCGGGGAGCCGTGTCCACAGCCACGCGGATAAGATCATCGCGAGCGGCGTCATCAGTAGCGCGGCAAAGACGCCCGGAAGGTTCTGCTCCACCAGCGGCGCTAGCCAAAGGCCGGCCAGAAAGCCCAGTATCACGGTGGGAAGGGCCCCCATTATCTCGACGGTCGGTTTGACGATCTCGCGCATGGCCGGGGACATGAAGTAGCCCGTATACACCGCGCCCATTACCGCGATCGGGATCGCGAACAGCATCGCGTAGAACGACGCCTTGAGAGTCCCGTAGGCCAGCGGCGTGAGGCTGAATTTGGGCTCGAAGTCGCCGGCCGCCGACGATGATTGCCAAATAAACTCCGGTCGCTGTCGGCTCTCATACCACACCTTCCCCCACAACGAGCTCCAGGATACCTCGGGGTGCTCGTTGTGAACGGTATATAAGCGCAAAACCTGCGCGCGGTCGAGCGTCATCAGAGCGTCGGCCCGCGGTGATATCGCCACCTGGCTCAGCGCTTGGCCGGAGGGGTTGGTCACCAACAGCGTCCGGTGCGCGGTCGTATGGTAGAGACCGATGCTCCCGCTCTCATCGGCCGCTACGAAACCCTTTCTAAAGTATTCGGGGACAATGGCGGTGATGGCGTGTACCTGGCTTTGAAAGTCTCGCACCTGAACGAGTGAATACCGGTTGTCTTGAGCGCGCAGCGGAAACCATTGAGTGATGCGCCCGCGCGAATCGCCAGTTAATACCGAGATCCCGCCGCTTAAATACGCCAGTGCCGTGATACGCGCGCCATTGTGGACCGCGTTTACCCGATCGATCAGGTGTGGAGTGTTCGCAATGTCATAGTAGAGCAGGAACCCCTCCGCACTTGCCAACACCAGATCACGTTGCTTGACGCTTAAGGCAAGGTGGGCCACCCCACCTTCGGTGGCGGGAATGATCGCCGCCTTGCGCTCGACAGCCGTCGTATCACCAAGCAAGGAACGCGAGCTCTCGAAGCTCACGAGGATCTCTTGGCCCCCCTCAGTCACCGCGGCCAGGGTGGTCTGATCCCCATGCGACTGCACCGCGAGGCGGGTGAGCGCCTGGCCGCCCTCGGAGATCTTGAGCGGTGCCGGGCCGAGCGGATAGTGCACACCCGGGGTGATTCGCCGCTTATCCCCGGGGTAGGTATTTAAGTACTGGGCTTGGAACAGCAAAGCGCGGCCGTCTGAAAGGCCTACGGCCACGGCGCCTTGACTCGGCTCCCCGGCCGCGACGCAGGTGATCTTAGCGCCTGCGGGGATAGGCAGCCGCTTAGAGTCGAGCACGCGGCCGTCACCGGTCGCGAAAAAAATCACTTCCCCGCGCGCTGTAAGGCGCAGCCCGATTTCCGCGTATTCCTCGGTCCCAAGGTACATCGTCTCGACATCGGCGCCTCCGGGAACGCCGTACTCGGCCCGCGCTTCGAGCGCGGCCGGACGGAACATCGGCAACACGACGGAGAGCAGATAAACAAAGATCAACAGGACGGCGACGATGACACAGATCCCCCCGAGCGCCATGACATGCCGCAGCCAACGGTCCTTGACGAACCGCCAATTGCGTAGCCGCGATGCGGCGCCGGCACCCTCGATCGCCTCTAGGTTATTCAGGCTGGCCTCGTTCACGCGGCGTCTCTTAGGACTTATTGATAGTGTACGCCGATACCCGGTAGGTACAAAAAAGCGGCCTCGCCGAGGCGAGGCCGAGGTCTTCTACCTGAGAAGGTCTCTTGGTAGCAGCCTTTACAGCGATTATTCAGCGCTTGCCCGCGCCGACTCTGACACCAGAGCCAGTTGCTTTTCGGCTACCGGGGCCGGAAGCGGTATGTAACCATCCTTGATCACCACGCTCTGACCAATTTTGGCCAGCACCATCTTGAAGAATTCTCCCTCGAGCGGCGGCAACGGTTTATTGGGGTGCTTGTTCACGTACACGAACAGGAACCGCGAGAGCGGATACTTGCCGTTCACGGCGTTTTCCGAGGTGGCCGGCACGAGCTCGCCGCCCTCCGTTTTGGCCAACGGCACCGCCTTCACGCCCGAGGTCTTGTATCCGATGCCCGAGTAGCCGATGCCGTTCAGCGACTTGGTGACGCCTTGAACCACCGAGGCCGAGCCGGGTTGCTCGTTGACCGTGTCCTTGTAGTCGCCCTGGCACAATGCGTTCTCCTTGAAGTATCCGTAGGTCCCAGACACCGAATTGCGTCCGTACAGTTGTATGGGCCGCGCGGCCCACTCACCGGTTAATCCGAGCTGGCCCCAATTCACCACATCCTCGTCGTAACCGCACTTGCGCGTCGCCGAGAAAATAGCGTCGAGCTGGGGTATCGAAAGACCCTGGATAGGGTTGTCTTTGTTCACGTACACGGCGAGGGCGTCGATCGCGACCGCCACCCCCGTGGGTTTATAACCGTATTTTTCCTCGAAGGCCTCGATCTCCACGTCTTTCATCGCCCGACTCATCGGTCCGAGGTTCGCGGTCCCTTCCGTCAGCGCCGGCGGCGCCGTCGAAGAACCCATGCCTTGGATTTGAATGTTGACATTGGGATAGAACCGCTTGAACTCCTCCGCCCAGAGGGTCATAAGGTTATTGAGCGTGTCCGACCCGACGCTCGACAGGTTGCCGGAAACGCCACTGGCCTTTGTATATTCCTTGAGGTTGGGATCGGCCGTATCGGCGGCGCGCGCGATCGGTCCGGCGGTAAGACCCGCCATTAAGGCCACGCTCACGGTGGCTTGACGCAGTTTCATAAGCTTGGCTCCATAGTCTAAAACGAAATCTTAGTATGGGAGGGTTGTATTACCGTTTGGTTACAGGTTGATGTCGGCCTGCTTGGCCAGCGTGGGATTAGCTCGCATTTTGAGAGCGCACTCGCCTAGGTTAACATCAGCCGGATTGGGGCGGGAATGTAAACGGATTGCAACTTGAGTCAGCACCCTATCGCCCAGCCCTGCAAATCGCCGATCTCATGCATTAAGAATATGCTAAATCAAGATGCCGCTTTAAGCGCCGCCCCGGTCACGGCCATCGATGCCAGACACCCGGATTTCTACATCAACCGTGAGCTGAGCCTCATCGAGTTCAACCGCCGCGTTCTCGATCAAGCCCGCGATGACAACATACCTCTTCTGGAACGGCTAAAATTCTTGTGCATCGTCAGCAGCAATCTCGACGAGTTCTTCGAGATCCGTGTCGCCGGGCTCAAGCAACAGGTGGCTTACGGCGCGGCCCAAACCGGGCCGGATAACCTGAGCCCCCAGGAACAACTCAAACGCATCGCCGACATTACCCGTGCGCTCATCAAGGATCAGTATGCGGTCCTGAACGATTTCCTGTTTCCGCAGCTGGCGGCGAGCGGTATCCGCTTTCTGAAGCGCTCCGATTGGAGCGCCCGCCAAGAAGGCTGGGTCAAACGCTTCTTCAATCGCGAGTTGCTCCCCGTATTGAGCCCGATCGGTCTCGATCCGGCCCATCCGTTCCCGCGCATCCTCAATAAAAGCCTCAATTTTATCGTCTCCCTCGAAGGCAAGGATGCTTTCGGCCGCAACAGCGGCATCGCCATCGTGCAGGCCCCGCGCTCGTTGCCGCGCCTGGTCGCGATCCCGGAAAGCCATTCGGAGGGACCGTATGATTTCATTTTCTTGTCGTCCATCATCCACGCCCACGTGGGTGATCTCTTTCCCGGGATGCGCGCCACGGGATGTTATCAATTCCGCGTGACCCGCAATAGCGATCTCCTGGTGGACGACGACGATGTGGACGACTTGCTGCGGGCGCTCGAAGGCGAGCTTCCTTCACGGCGATTCTCCGACGCCGTGCGCCTGGAGGTGGCCGATGATTGTCCCGCCGACATGACTCATTTCCTCACCGATCAATTCAACCTGGGCGCGGACGATGTTTACCAGTGCAACGGTCCGGTCAATCTCATGCGGCTACTTGCCATCGACGAGCTGATCAACCGGCCCGAGTTGAAGTATCCGGGCTTTGTGCCGAGTCAACCGGCGCGGCTTGCGCGCAATTCGGACATTTTCGACGTGATCCGCCGGGGTGACGTGCTGCTCCACCATCCGTTCGAGTCGTTCGCGCCCGTCCTCGATTTCGTCCGTGCCGCGGCCAGTGATGCCAACGTGCTAACCATCAAACAAACCCTGTACCGCACCGGCGCCGACTCCGCAATTGTCAAGGCACTGGTCGATGCGGCGCGGGTCGGCAAGGAAGTCACGGTCGTTATCGAGTTGCGGGCGCGTTTCGATGAGGCGGCCAATATCGAGCTTGCGAACGATCTGCAAGAGGCTGGGGCGCACGTCGTCTATGGCGTCGTCGGGCACAAGACGCATGCGAAGATGACCTTGGTCGTACGCCGCGAAGGGCGGCAGTTACGGCGCTACATACACCTTGGGACCGGTAACTACCATGCGCGGACGGCGCGTCTTTACACCGACTATGGTTTGCTGACCTGTGATGCCGACATCGCCGAGGACGTGCACAAGATTTTTCACCAATTGACCGCGCTCGGCCGCCCGGGCAAGCTCAAACGCTTGCTGCAATCGCCCTTCACCCTACACAAGACCATGCTCGAATGCATCGAGCGCGAGGCGCGCAACGCGCGCGAGGGCCGGCCGGCGCGCATCATCGCGAAGATGAATGCCCTGTCCGACGAACAGTGCATCCGCGCGCTTTATCACGCTTCGCAGTCCGGCGTTAAAATCGATCTAATCGTGCGCGGCGTCTGTTGCCTGCGGCCAGGAATCAAGGGGGTCTCGGAAAATATCCAAGTGCGCTCCATCGTCGGCCGCTTCCTGGAACACAGCCGGGTGTTTTATTTCTTCAACGATGGCGAGGAACAGGTTCACCTCTCGAGCGGCGATTGGATGGCGCGTAATTTCTATAGGCGCATCGAGACCTGTTTCCCGATCGACGACAAGCGGCTCAAACAGCGCGTGATCCAAGAGAGCTTGACGGCTTATCTCGCGGACAATAGCCAGGCGTGGGTATTGCAAAACGACGGGAGCTACAAGCGTTGCGCGCCGGGCGCGCATAAGCCGCGGGCGGCGCAACAGAGCTTACTCGAGACGTTGTCCGAGTGAGGGTAGCCGGTGACGTGCTGACACAATGGATGAATTGAATTTCGGCGCCGCCGAAATGGCCTACGGTCATTGGCGTACGGTGACCTTTAGCGCGCTCGCTTGGACGCTCGTCATCTATTACTTCATCCGGCCTCGGGTTTTCCAAGAGATTTGGCGCTTTGCTCTGCTATGCGTGTTCCTGATCGACGAGTTCGTTGAGCTTTACGGCTACCCGCTGACGCTCTATCTCTTTCTAGACAACCTGGTCCAACATCCAGCGGCCGACATGCTCGCGCATCAAGCGGGGGACTTATGGCGGATCCTGTTCAACGTGGGACGCTACGAGGCCTTCGACTTCTTCCATCTGATCGCGGGCGTTTTTATTTTCGGCGGGCTCATCGCGTTGTTTTATGCCTTCACGGTGCTCAGGGCATCCCTGGAAAGCGGCTCTCCGGCGACGACCGGACCCTATCACTGGGTCCGGCATCCTCAGTATCTCGCGCTGTTCTCGATCCTGCTGGGATACGTGATTCAGGGCCCGACCTTGATCACTCTGTTGCTGTTCCCAACCCTTATATACAGTTACGTGAGCTTAGCGAGGAAAGAGGAACAAACCGCCCTCAAAACCTTCGGTCATGCTTACCGCATTTACCTGGAGCATACGCCGGGATTCCTGCGCTGAGAGGTATGACGCTTTCTAAACAAGGAATCGGTGATCCCGCCATTCCGCCACACCCTGGGCCACTGGGGTCAACAACCGGTCGCGCAAACCCTTCTTGCGTTGATAAGTAAGCTCGTACAGATCCGCCTGGTTGGCTGCTTCCTTCAGGTAATCGTCGCTGGTGCGTATGGCGTCCACCAGTTTCAACGCCAGCGCCTGGACCCCATACCAATGTTCGCCGGTGGAAACCTTATCGATATCCACCGTGCCGCGATGGTCCCGGACGAAGGCCTTGAACAAGGCATGGGTCTCCTCGATATCGTCCCGGAACTTGGCGCGGCCTTTATCGGTATTTTCACCGAACATGGTCAGGGTACGCTTAAATTCTCCCGCCGTGATAAGCTCAAATTCGATATCGTGGTTCTTAAGCATGCGGTTGAAGTTCGGAAGTTGGCCGACAACGCCGATGGAGCCGACGACGGCGAATGGCGCCGCGATGATCTGATCAGCCACGCAAGCCATCATATAACCGCCGCTGGCCGCGACCTTGTCGACGCACACCGTTAGCGGGACGCCCCGGTCTTTGATTCGTTGGAGCTGGGACGCCGCAAGCCCGTAGCTATGCACCAACCCCCCGGGGCTTTCCAACAGTACCACGACCTCGTCGCGTTCCGTCGCCAACATAAGCGCCGCCGTGATTTCCTCGCGCAAGGCCGATACCGCTAGGGCGCGCGGATCGCCGTGAAAACGCAACACAAATACGCGCTTCTTGAACGCGTGTTGGGCGGGTAGTTTTTGCCCCTGCTTCTTTTTGGCCTTGAATTCCTTGAGCGCCTGTTTAAAAGCGCGCCGTGGTAATATGGCCGACTTTAACGTCAGAGCCATAGTTTCGTACCGGTCATTAAGGTACTTGACCTCCAGGCGTTCCTCGTGACTCGCTCGACTGCGTTGAATTATGAACACAATGAAAAGAGACACGCCAATCAGAAGAACGAGGAGCGTGATCAGTTTGGCGGAGAAGAGCCCGTATTCAGACAAAAAATCCATGGAGTGCTCCTGAATGTTGAGGTTTTTGGCCGGCTGGCCTACGAAGTATCCCGTGGTACACGCTCGCTCCGAAACGCTTGACGTCGCCGAGGGAGCACCGCGGAACACCCGCAAGAGAGGATCATAGCAAATGTCTGTCGGCTCGCCATTTGAAACTTATTCCCGGCGGCCGTAGCACGAGGGCTCGTACCCCTTGGCCCAGGCCTTGTGACTTCAAAGCATCTTTCGGTTCTATTTCTGTTTCTCATCTTGGTGGTCTGGCCGCCTGACGCAGCCTCGGAACCGCCCCTTTACGGCACCGAAGCGATGGCCCGGCGCATCGATATCGGCGGCCGTTATCTGAATATCGCCTGTCTGGGGCACGGTCCGCCGACGGTCATCCTGGACCATGGGCTCGGCGGCTCGTCACGAGACTGGCGACACGTTCAACGCGGGCTTGCCTCGACAACGCGCGTATGCAGTTACGACCGCGCGGGATACGGCCACAGCGACCTGGGCCCCGGACCCCGCACGAGCAGCCGGATCGCATCCGAGCTACGCACCTTGTTGGACCGCGCCGAAATTCCCGCGCCTTACATATTGGCCGGCCATTCGTTCGGCGGGTACAACATGCGCGCATTCGCGAATCTCTTTCCGGATGAAACGACGGGGCTGGTGCTTGTCGATTCACCGCATGAGGAGCAAGCGGATAGGTTCTTTCAAATCGAAGCGATGCGCCGCTTGGATCCTTACGGTTCGCTCCAATATCTCTGGAACTCCGAGATTCTCGGTTCCTTGTCGGCTATTGACCTGAAGCCATTCGCGAGGCTCCTCGACGCCCGCTCGGCTTCAATGCAAGCGATATTCAGCGAGATCACCGGATTCGCGGAAAGCAGCAGGGAGCTGCGCTCGTATTCCAGCCCCAACAAGATACCCGTCGTGGTCATAGCCCACGGCCGGCGGGTGGTAGCGGGCGGGACGCTAAGCGATCAACTGGAAGATCAGTGGCTTTCTCTGCAAAAGGATCTCGCATCCCGTTTCAAACACCATCGCTTCATCGTTGCGGAGCACAGCGGTCATACTATTCCTTTGGAGCAGCCCGACCTGGTCATCGATGCGATTAAACGCTTAATCCTTGATCACCGGCCGTAGACACCTCGCTACCGCGGCTTTAGTCGCCTTTAACCTTTAACGCCTAGGCGTTGAACGTACATGCAAACCCAGTGCAAGCATCTGCCTGACGACACCACCCAAAACGCCCGCGGCGAGCGCGCATCGCGGCGGGTTCTAACTCTAACCGCGGCGATGACTGTCGTCGAGGTCACCGCTGGCATGGCCTACGGATCCATGTCCCTGCTCGCCGACGGCTGGCACATGGCGACACATGCGGCCGCTCTCGGAATTACCGCATTCGCATCGGATTTGCGCGCCGCCATGCTGCCGACCAGCGTTATACGTTCGGTACGGGAAAAATCGGCGTCCTCGCGGGTTTTGCGAGCGCTCTCGCTCTCTTGGTTGTTACAGCCGTGCTTGCTACTGAATGCATCTTGAGGTTAATCGAACCCACGCCGATTCGATTCACCGAAGCAATACTCGTGGCGACGCTCGGCTTAGGGGTCAATCTCGTGTGCGCCCATTTCCTAAGCGATCCTCCGAGTCACGACCATAATCTTCGCGCCGCTTACCTACATGTGCTCGCCGACGTGCTCACTTCGGTGCTCGCGATTGCCGCACTGCTCACGGGAAAGATGTTCGGGTGGATCTGGATGGACCCCTTGATGGGGATTACGGCCGCCGCCTTGATCACGCGCTGGAGCGTTCAACTACTCCGAGAGACGTGCACGATTCTTCAAGAAATGCTCGAGGCCATCCGGCGCGCTATTGAATCCGACCAGAGCACCCGTATCACGGACCTGCATGTCTGGAACATCAGCCCGCGCCAGTTGGCGGCCATGGTATCGATTGAAAGCCAAAAGGCTAAGCCTGCCGCTTATTACCGCAGCTTGTTATGCCGGTTTGACGAGCTCTCCCACGTCACAATCGAAGTCAACAAACACCGCGACGATCAAGCCTAAGTCGTCGCGCGCCGAGCTAGTTTTCCGCATGCCTCAAGGCCTTCGTTTCCCTGCGCCGTAGTGCGCAACCCGGCTGCGCTCCTATGCGGTCTGCGCTTGCCGGTGCCTCTGCCGTAATACAAAGAAGAGCACCCCGCCAATCGCCGCGAGCCCGAGCACGGTATAGATCGCATTCGTTCCAACGCCCTTCGGCACGACCTGGATCGGTGCCTTGAGCACCAAGGGACGCGCATCGCTCATGGTTAGAACGGCTATATATTTCTTCGCGGCCTCGAAATTCGCCTCAAGATCAATCGTGCCCTGCGGGAATACTTTGGTCGGCAAGTGCGCGATGGTCTTGATCACGCCACCGATCTCCCCGGTTTCACCCATCTCGACGATCCTTAGCTCAGCGGGTTTTGAGCGCATCTCCGTTTCCACCAGGTCGAATACCAAAATCGTTTTCCCCGGCGACGGTAAATCCCAGCAATGCTCTTCGCCTCCCGTCGCTTGCTGATAGGCGGTAAAGTGCATTGTGTACTTGCCCAAGCTGACAACGCAGGTATCGAATTCTATCGCGGCGCCTCCGTGCGCGAAGGCCGGGTTCGCGGTAAGGGATCCAAGGCCCAGTAACGCCCCAATCATGATCCTATTTAACATGTTTACCTCCAGTCCTCTACTAAATATTTGCCGGATGAACTACTTACTTTACGTTCATTCGATCCCTAAAAAAAGCCGCCCCCATTGCTGGGGGCGGCGCACATCGATTTGCGGGAAAACTCGCCCCTTATAATTATTTTCGGGGCACCGCTTAGTCAGCTTAACTGACGATTAGGTGAACCTCGGGAGCAACGGTCCGCCAACTGGAGCCATCGAACGGAAGCCGCTCGAATCCACGAAGAACAGCAGACCACCGAAGCGGCTGTCCGGATCGTAGATCACGTCGGCGATACGCTCGTTTTCCCAAGCCGCATCGGTGCCCGTTATGGTCAAGATCTTGGACTGTCCCGGGGCTATCGGGGTATTGTCGTCTACCGACAAACCTTCCGGCGCGAGCAACTGCGGCGGATAGTTGGTCGTGTCCTTATACACCGATCCGTTCAGGAAGCGAATGCCCGCCGTCTCGAACTCCGCCACCTGGATGGGGTTCGTACCGCGGTTGTTGACCCGCACCTTCAGCACGACCGACCGGCCGGGAACACGGTAAGTCGCTTGCTCTACCGTGGCCTCCACCGTAGGTGTACCCTCGGGTATCGGATTCATCACGCCGATGACGCCCGCCTGCAGCGGTATCGTGATCGGATAGGCGCTATTACCCGAATTGTAGCCAAACCAGGTGATCACGATCGTCGCCACCATGAACCCTAAACCTACCTTCACATCGGTGGGCGAGACAATGCTCTCATCCCCAGCCTGCCGTGCCATAAAACGTGGAACGAATATGGGTTTGGCCGCCCAATACGCGACCCACGCGATGCCGAAGAATATCCAGAAGAAGCTCCATCCCCAGATGCCCGCCGTACCCACCTTCTCAATGTCTTCGGTGTTGCCGGTGAGCGTGGTGATAATGTGTTTATAGTCTGCCATGGAACCTTCGATCTGCACCCACTTGCCGGGACCGATGATCGGGCCCGCAGCCTCCACGTTCATCATGGTATGGACGTGCCAACGGCCGGGACGGCGCGCTTGCAGCACCACCTTGAACATGTAGTTCTTGCCGAGCTCCAGGTTGACTGAGCGCGGTACGAACTGCCCGCCGATATACGACTCGACGCGCGTCAATACCGGTCCAGGGATACCGATGTTCAGGAACGCCGGTGAATATTCGGGGTTGGCCGTGGTTTCCGGCCAGTTCTTGAATACATGTATCTTACCCGACACGGTCATCTTGTCGTTCACACGGAGCTTGTCCGTCGACCAATTCAGGTCATACCAATGGAGGGTCCTCATCCGCAGGAACGCTTGCTGCGACTTTTCGCCATGCGCCGACGCTGGCGGTGCATAGAGACCCGTCGCGGCCACGGCTACGGCTAAGCCCGCCGCGGCCCAGGTTCTTATTGCTGATTTACTCATGTTATTGCCTCGTCTGTGTTTTAACTTATGACGTTTTTCCGCGCTTCTTCGATCCGCTTAATATTGATCCAAGAACCTGGTCGTGGAGTACCAGCGGCCGAAGAAATGCCAGATAAAGTAAATAAGGATACAAATGAACCCGGAGAAGAATGCCGAGACCGGCACCACGTCCTTCCCGAAGGTTCGCAGCGTCCCCTTCTCAACGAAGCGGATGTACTCCGGCGTACCCGTGCGGACATAATGATAGCCTTGTATGTCGGCGATCGTCATGACCATACCGTTATACTCGACCGGCTGATGCAAGACGGCCAGCATCGACCAATTGCCCGGGTAGAATATCAGACCGAAGCTAAGACCTCCGACGACGGCCGTGATCAAGAAGCTCTTCGACCACAGCAAGATTACGTCAAGAATGATCGCCCCTGGCACCAGCGTGGCTGCCCAGACGAAGTTGATCGGGAAATAGGTCCAACCCCAGAAGTTGAAATACCTATTAACCCACTCGCCGAAGAGCAGGCCGAGGATGGTGAAGGTCGCGCCCAAGGGTAGGCGCAGTTTGTCCCACATCCAGTACTGCACCGCCGCAGGGAAGGTGATGCACATGATCGGCGTCACGGTCACCCACAGACGGCGATCCTTCCAGTCGGTCCAGAAGTCCCAGTCGCCCATGGTCAGCATGGCGTGGACGTGAAATCCGCCGGTGAACACCAGGAAGGACAGGGCAAGGATCAACCAATCCGCTGTCCTCGAGGCCTGGATGATCTCGGCCTTGGTAAATACAGTTGGTGAGAGAGAACTCATTATGTGTGCCTCCTCGTTTTGGAATTATTTTCTACTACTTACAACGCGAAAAGCCTCGTAGCCTCACGTTCCCGCTACCGGTGGTCGGTTTGGGAGCGGGCCGCTGCTCAGGGATCTCGTCGAGATCCCCTCCGCAACGGCCCAATTCGCGCTACTCAGCTTTCCTTGTTGTTTTTTTTACGGCGATGATCAGCCCTTAAGCACTCTTAAGCGCCGGTCCCGCCATCTCGCTCAGGCGTCCGAAGATCTGTGACAACAGACCGCACAAGCCAAGCGCCATCCAGCCGAAGAACACGAAGCCATAGTGCAACGGGGCTACGAACAGTTCTTCCATCCACCAGAAGGTGTGACCCCACTCGTTGAGGCCGACGTTCGGTAGAATCATGAAGGGCCCGACCACTACCACGAGGTAGGGCAAGGATACACCCTTCGAGAACATCGGTATCCTTGTGCGAGCATACATGAACGCACCCCAACCCGTGATGATGTAGATCGGGTAGCTCATGTAGAACTCGATGACATGGCTGGGGGTGAAGTCCGTGTCACGAATCACCGTTTGATGCCAGGTCCCATCCTGCTCGGTGTAGAAGCTGGCGCCCCAGTAAATCGCGATTCCATAGGCCAACAACCATACCAAGTGATGGAAGTGCCGGTGCATTTCCTCGCGTGGCGTTACCGCGTCCATATCCCGAGTACGGGTCTTCCACAGCCAGGCACCGATATAGGAGAAGAACACGATCTCCAGGACCCATTCCGTGTACAAGAAATTCATCCAATAAGTCTTAAACTCAGGCGCGAAAGCGTCCAGCCCGGCCGACCACCCGTAAACCTCTTCATACCAGCGCACAAAGAGATTAAAGAAGGTGAATCCGCCGATCATCAGCCACAGATTCCTGTGATTGAGGAAACCGGCCTTTTCCGCGGTTACAGCTCTTGATATAGCACTAGATGATGCTGCCATTTTATTGCCTCCTACTTTTTGGTTTACTAACCACTCCAACCCGGCGCTGCCCCGGGTGTGAAGTTCTTCTCTCGGCTTTAGTAGTTGTCCGCTCTGCCTCGACGCGGAGATACAAGACGCCGAAGATTGAATAAGTCTACCAAGCCACGCAAGGATGTCAAGCTAGCCAAACGCATATTTACACACGGTCGAAACCGCGCGGTTGCTTGCCCTATTTCCCTGCCGAGAAAACACATTACAAAGGCTAATTCGTGATGGATTAACGACTTGGAAGATCCTAAAAATCAGGTCGCTCAGCGTAGCGTGGTAGCGGGCTCGCGAGCCTTTCCGGGACAGGAAAAGTAAACAAAATTTAATCTTGTCCGTAATCACGGGCACGGCGGCTCAGGCCGTGGCGATGTAGTCCCGGAGCGCGCTCGCCTCGGCTTCGATTTCTTCCATGCGGCCTTTCACGGCGTCACCCACGCTTACAATCCCGCACAGCCGCCCGTCCTTATCGGTGACCGGGAGATGCCGGACGCGACGGTCCGTCATCATCGCCATGACTTTGAGCAGGGAGTCTTGGAGGCTGCAGGTCACGACGCCGATGTGCATTAACGCGTCGATCGGCATATGCAGCACTTCCGCACCGTGCGTGGAAAGCCCGTGCACGATATCGCGCTCGGAGAGCACCGCCCGCGGGCGTTGTTGGGGATCGCAGACAACAATCGCGCCGATGCGCTCCCGCGTCAGCAGCTTGGCGGCATCGGCGATCGTCTCATCCGCGCCGACCGTGACGACGCGCGTGCCCTTGGTCCGAAGAATATCTTCTACTTTCATAAGCTACCCCGCTCGGCACCCACCGTGCCCATCTGGCGTCGTTTTAGTACAAATCGGCTGCGATTCCGTTCAAGAATATCGCGGCAAATGATTATAAACCGCCGGACGGGTGCGGATGCGATCAAGAAGAGATTACGCTCGTATAAACCCGCTCGATATCCTCGACCACACGCTCGGCATCGTAGGTCCGTACCGATTCGCGCGCGTATTCGCCCATTCTTTCGCGCCGTCCAGCGTCTAACAGCAACGTGCCGATGCCCTCGGCCAGCGCGCGCGGATTGCCGGGCTCCACGATGAGCCCATTGCCGCCTTGGCGCACGATCTCCGGTACCCCGCCGGCGTTCGCGCCGACAACCGGCAGGCCCAAGGCCATCGCTTCCAGAAACACCAGCGGCTGCACCTCGGTGGTGGATGCGGAAGCAAAGACATCAGCGACGGCGATGTGGTCCACGAGGTCCTGCCCGGTCAATATTCCCGTCCAGACCACATGGTCCGTTAACCCCAGCGCGTGGCTCAGGGCCTCCAAGCGGGAGCGGTCTTGGCCGTCCCCGATCACCAAAAGGTGGGCATCCACGCCGTTTTGCCTCAGGTGACTAAAGGCCTCAAGTAAAACATCCACGCTTTTTTGCCGCACCAGCCGCCCGACGTGAACGGCCGTTGGCCGGGTCATACCGAAACGGCGCGTGAGCTCGGGCTTCGACGCGCTCCCCGAAAAGCACTTTAGACTAATCGGGTTGGAGACCACGTGCACCGGCCGCCGCATTTTGTGGCCGAGAAGCTCCTGCTTTAAGGCTTCGGCGGGCGTGATGACGGCGGTGCAGCGGTTGTAATAGAAGGCTAGATAACGCCGGGTGAGATCCTTTACAAGCGCGAAATCGAGACCGAAGTTATTAAGATACTCGGCGAGAAACCCATGATGGGACCCGACGAGCGGGCATTTCAATAGCTTCGCAATCCACACCGCCTCCACTCCCATCGTAAAGATCGTATGCAGATGAATAACATCCGCTTGGAAACGGCGCACGGCGTTCAGCGGTCCCACCAGCGAGGGCACGCGCGCCTGAATATGCCCGAATCCCGGAAGGGCCACGGAGGGAAACGGGTGAACCGGTATGCGTGCATCCAGATCGGACGTCGCGTGACCGTTCGCGAGCTTACTCACGTCCATCGTAAAAACCGCCACGGAATGGCCGCGCTCCACCAACTGGTTGGCGGTGGTGACGATCGATCGGACCACTCCATTGATCTGGGGCAGAAACGTGTCGGTAAAAATCGCGATTCGCATCGTGTATTCGAGTTCCGGATCAGCGCGCGACTTGCGGACACCTCAAGCGGACCCCGATTCTAGCTGGTCGTTCAGAGTCTGACACGAGCGGTACAAGGTGAACACCTCGGGCGCCGCGGAAAAGGAGGCGATCACCTGCTCGAAGGGACACCCCGGGGCCAGCAACTGCGGCAACTCTTGCGACAGCTCCAAGACATGCACGCCATGCTTTCTCGCCGCCAACAGATAATACAGATAATGCACGGCGCGGATGGCGAGCTTGGGGTCTTGCAAGGCGTCGAGAATGGGAGTCAGGAAGGCGAGCTGCAATGAACGTGAGCGCGTGTCCACGAGCCATTGATCGCCTTGCCGGGAGCACACCATCGGCAGGGCCTTGATGGTCTCGGGGTCGCTGAAACCGATCTCGGGCCATGGCGTCTCCGGAGCGGGCATGCCGAATAATCCGGCGAACGCTTTTTGATAGCACCAGGCGAGGCTGGATGCGACCGCATCGTCAACCGGCGCGGTCTCGGGATTCGAAAAAACACGCAGCTTCGGTAAGAGCGCCCGGCGAATATCGCCGACAGAGGCGTCTCCGGGGCCATTCACCAGCACCCGGTAGCCCAAACCGGCAATGAGCACGACCCGCGAAAGGGCCTCGAAACGCGGCAATTCATCGAGCAGGCGCTGAAGCGCTCGCGGCTCGATTCCCGTCTGCGTCCAGGCCAGGAACGCGATAAGGTTGCCCGTGATGTAGGTGTTTCCGGAGTGCCGCCAGGCCTCCAGCACCGCGGCGGCCCGTTCCTCGGTAATGGTCTCGCCGCGAAAGCACTCCCCCGCCATGCGGTAGATATGGGAGTTGAACGCGGTGACGCCGAAGTCCTCAACATTTCCCCAGCGTAGACACAGGACAAAGTACTGGGCCAGGAGAAACTCCTGCCAACTGCGGTGACTGAAACGCACCTTGTTCGGGCCCGTCGACACGAACACCGTGCGTTGCAGAATGGCTCCCGCTCCCTCGGCAACCTGGCGGAATCCGGCGACGATATCGGCGGTCTCCTCTAGGACCCCCAGCGTGCGAAAATGCCCTTCCCAGCGTGCCCCCGCCCTCTTCGCTTCTTCGCTTAACGCCCCCGCGTCGGCCTCGCCGCGATGGGTGGAGAAAAACAGCCAGGCGATCAAGCTGAGCGCATGGAGCAAGTGGTCGATCTCCGCCGCCTCGCGCCCTGGTAGGCGCAATCCGACGAGATTGCTGCGCCGTAACACCGTCCGGATCGTCTGATCCATGATTGCGGCTGGGGTGAGCCATTGCGTCTGGCGGATGTCCTCCATTTCGGGTTCGAAGTTGGAGAGGATGAGCGGCGTGAGCACGAGATCCAGCAGGTTTGGGTCTTGCACGTACGGTAACCAGCCTTGGCAGGCCGGAAAGACCTCGCGTGCCTGGGCAACGCTGAGCCGCAAGACCTCATGCACATCCTTGGGATCGCTCGCCAAGCGCTCCAGCCCGTGAAAACCGCTGCGGATGGCGACCACCACCGAGAACTGCCGGTTCTCACCATAGCGCACACACACGTTTCTCAACATAGCGACGAAGAACGACAATCCGATGGCGGGATGATTGACCAGGAAATCATCCACGCCGTCCAGAATCACCGCGGTGGCGCGGGTGCGAAATGATTGCTCGACCCAGCCGGTGTCGAGCGGCTGATCGGGATAGAGACTGCGCGCCCAGCGCGCCCACCAAGCCCATAATGCGTCCCAAGCGTTCTCGTCCAGCGCCTCCTCTTTCGCTAGATTAATCTGCTGCATAGGGATAAGCAGTGGGAAAGGCGTCTCATCGCGCGGATCGGCAAGGTAAAGTCGTCCGAGGCGCCAGGCCACCCTGCGTGCGACGGCCGACTTCCCGACCCCCGCTCCGCCAGTGATAACCAGGCGCTGCGACCCTCCGCTACGCGCGCGTAGTTTATCAACGACCAGCTCGCAGACGTCGCTCTGACTTCCTTGTGAAACGCTACGTTTCTGCAGGGAAATGGGTCCGTCGGCCGGTTCATCGGGCTTCCCGATCAAGGTCTGTACCCCCGTGACACGATTCACCTCGGCGATCCGCATCAAGCTGCGTTCTACCAGGTCGAGCGCGAAATGGCGGATATAGCGGCCAGCGAACCGCGCCGTAATCGTCACTATCGGATCGTTCGCGTGCTTCGGCACCTTGACGGAACCGTGGGTACCTCGAAAATAGATGTTGCGTTCCTGGGGATTCGCCTCGATGGGAACGGAAAGGTCCGATTTGGCGAATAAATCGTGGACCACAGGGGCAGGAAGATCCAGTGCTGCTGCGTGCTGGATTTGCCCGATGAATTCGCTCTCCAGCGCAAGCAACCAAGGGTTTTGTCTGCGCAACGCCGGTAAGATGTCGTTTCTTCCCCAGTCCTTATCGCCCTGGGTAATGAACCGCACGCCGTAGAGGAGCGGCAGCAAGACCGGGTAAAGGAGAAGCTTATAGAGCCAAGCGCCACCGCCGGTTAGGATGCGAGAGCCGCCCGCATGCGGGACCGCGATATTGATCACCCTACGGGTGCGTAACCATACCGATTGCGAGCTGGCGAAGTCGAAGCGCCGACTCTGCATTTGCTCTTGAATTGCCCGGTAGGCATCGCGCAGCATATGCTTCACGACCAGTCCGCCGGTGCTGTGGGTGACGAATAAGAGGTGACGATACTCGCCGAATTGCGTCTCCAGCCAAGTCCGTAAATCGTCGGATGCTTGAGGAATGCTGCTCCGCTGCCAGAGCTGCGCCGGATACTGGAACGAGGCCACCTCCGTGTCCTGTCCCGCGGTTTCGAGAACCCATTCGGGCATTCGGCCCCACGTATCGCTACAGTCCCCGAAGATGCCGTGTGCGAAAACGATCAGCACGCCCGGGCCTCGCCCACCGCTTCGGCGCACGGGGGTGTGTACCACGCCGTAGCGGCCCGTCTCGGTCCAAAAGCTCATGTCAGACCGCCTTGGCGCCCGCCCTAATAAAAAAGGGAGGCAAGTTGCCTCCCTCTCTCCCTCTTAAAATGTAACAACGGATTAGAAACTGAACCCGAGGTAACCACCGATGGTCCAGAAATCGTTGTCGTGTTCGGTGCTGCCCGAGACTTGAACGCCTGGTCCTAAAGCTGCCGCGAGCTGCTGATTCATCACTTGGGTGAAATTGTTCTCGGTATTGGTTAAGTTCGAAGTCAAATGATACCGCCCGTCGATGCCCGCCTTGATGCCGGGAATGATCTCATACTCGACACCCGCGGCGAACTGAACGCCCACATCCAGCACCGTTGCGGCGTCCGACGGCGGGCTGATCACGTGGAAGTCAAGACCCGCCGGAATGATCCAGGGCCTGAGCTTGCTGCCCTCCAAGAATTTGATTTTAGGCGCGGCGCTGACCGTGAACATCGTGATGCTGTCGTCGCCGGTCACCACGCACGTTGATCCGGACCCGGCAACACCAGCTATGCTACCCCCAAGCGCTTGGGCAATCAAAGAACATTCCGCAGTAGGCACGACTACCGTGGCTTGCTCCGATCCGAAGTTCTTAAACTCCAGGCTGATCTCGCCTAACGCCTCCGTCCTAGGCCAAAGACCCCAGAGATCGTCGGTCAGGCTGTGCTCGATGGCTGCGCCCACGTACCAACCCTCGTCGCCGGTATTTTCCTCGTTGCTCAGCGCTAATAAAGACGCAAGTAGAGGGTTGCTTCCAACAATTGAGACGTGGCTGTCCGTGAAGGACTCGAACCCCCGGCCTTCGTTGACATACGCGGCGTAACCACCCCGGAAGAACACCAGGTTCTTGTTCGTGCGTTTCGGCGGCGCCGTCTCGACCTTGGTGACCCGCTCCTCCAGTGCCTTGTGCTCGCTCGTGTCCTGAGCCTCCGTATCCTGCATCTGTCTTTGCTGCGCGTCTTCGACCGCTCTCATATCCTGAAGCTCCTGCTGGAGCGCCCTCATCTCCTCCTGCATCTTTTCCAGGCGATGCTGCAACTCGCCCGTCCGATCATTGGCGGCTGCCGTTTGCGGATAGACAGACGCTACCGCCGGTAACACGAGCCCGGCGACCACACCGTGTAATAAATTTTCCCACCCTCGTTTCATAGCGACCCCCTTGTTTATGTGAACCCTAGAGCCTTGGTTTCTGTTGTAATGATGCTACATCGCGGATAAACCAAACGTAGGTGACAGTTAGCGTACAAAAAGCTCCGTATACCTGTCAAGAGTGTGTAAAACCGATGCGAACCCCCTCCCGTTCATAGGTCACAAACAACACCCTTGCACAAAACCCACTTTCGCTGTTGGATCTATGCAACCCGCTCACAGGGCTTTCACCCCCTGGATGAGCTCCGAAGCCATCTTCTGTCCGTCGCCATAGAGCATGCGGCAGTTGTCGGCGTAAAAGAGCGTGTTCTCGACACCCGAGAAGCCTGTACCCCGACCGCGCTTGATGACAATGACGTTCCTGGCCTTATCGGCATCGAGGATCGGCATCCCGTAGATGGGGCTCGACTTATTGGTGCGCGCATCGGGATTCACCACATCGTTGGCGCCGATGACCAAGGCCACGTCCGCTTGCGGAAACTCGGCATTGATCTCCTCGAGGTCATAAATCTTATCGTAAGGCACCCCGGCTTCGGCCAACAGCACGTTCATATGCCCCGGCATACGGCCTGCGACGGGGTGGATGGCAAATTTGATCTTCACGCCACGCTCCTCCAAAAGCACAGTCAGTTCCCAGATCTTGTGCTGGGCCTGGGCTACGGCCATACCATATCCGGGAACGATGATGACCCTCTCCGCGAAGGCCATCATGACCGCCGCGTCGCTGGCCTCGATGGCCTTCATGCTGCCCGCCATTGACTCCGTGCTGATTTGGGTCTCGACTGTGCCGAGACCGGAGAACAACACGTTCGTGAGCGAGCGGTTCATGGCCTTGGCCATCAATTGCGTGAGCAAAGTGCCGGCCGCGCCCACCACGGTGCCCGCGATGATCATGGCGGCGTTGTCGAGCACCAAGCCTTCGAACGCGACCGCGAGTCCCGTCAAGGCGTTATAGAGCGAGATGAGCACCGGCATGTCCGCGCCGCCGATGGGCATGGTCATGATCACGCCGAAAGCGAGCGCGAGCAGGAAAAACGCAAGGATGACGACAACGAAGGGCTTGCCTATCACCATGAATAAACCGAGCGCCCCGAGAGCGCCCAGCACATAGATATTTATCTGCTTTTGCTTGTCTTTCGGGAACAGCCCACCGCGCTTGACCAGATCCTGGAGCTTGCCGAAGGCGACCAGCGAGCCCGAGAACGACACGGCGCCAATCGCTCCGCCGACGGCCGCGAGCCCGAGGACAACAAAGCCATGCGTCTCGCCCTTCAGCAGCTCCACGGCGCCGATGGCCGCCGCGGCCCCCCCGCCCATGCCGTTGTACAAGGCGATCATCTGGGGCATCGCGGTCATCGGTACGCGTTTGCCCGAGACCCAAGCGGCGCCGGAGCCGATCGCGATGGCCGTGATCATCAAGAGATAATTCTGCATGCCGGACCAAAAGAAGGTAATGAGGATCGCGACCCCCATACCCGCGCCGGCCCACACGATTCCATCCCGTGCGGTAACGGGCGAGCTCATACGCTTTAATCCCAGAATAAACAGGACCGCGGCGCTAAAGTAGGCGAGTTGGATGAGCGTATTCATTGGTTTTCCTTATTTGTTCTTCTTGCTGCTCTTAAACATTTCGAGCATGCGTTCGGTCACCACATAACCGCCGACAACATTACCGGCGGCAAGGATCACCCCGATAAATCCGATCGCCAACTCGAGCGCGCTGTTGGGATCTGCTTTACCCAAGGCGACCATGGCGCCGACCAGTACGATACCGTGCACGAAGTTCGAGCCGGACATGAGCGGGGTATGCAAAATCACCGGGACACGGCTGATGACCTCGTAACCCGTAAAGGCCGCCAGCATGAAGATGTAAAGTGCAACGAAGCCTTCGATCATTGTTATTCTCCTTCGACTAGAGCGCGAGTTGGACCGTGCTTGATGTCCCCGTCGCGTGTTAAGGTGCTGTCTCGCAAGACTTCGTCATCCCAATCGGGCTCAAGCTTGCCGTCTTTAACCATCAGCGCGACCAGATGGAACATGTTCTTAGCGTACAGTTCGCTCGCATGCGCCGGAAGCGTGCTCGGCATATTGACCGGCCCGCAGATCTCGACATCGTGGAATTTTACGCCCTTGTCGGGTTTCGTCAGTTCACAGTTTCCGCCGCTTTCCGCGGCCAAATCGATGATCACGGACCCCGGTTTCATCGCTGCTACCATCGCACGGGTAATGATTATTGGGGCCGGACGGCCGGGAATCGCGGCGGTCGTGATCACCACGTCGGCTTGCCCCACATGCTTAGCAATCAGCTCCTGCTGCCGTCGCTTTTCCTCTTCGGTAAGCTCCCGGGCATAGCCACCGGCGGCGTCGGCTTGAATGTCCATTTGGACGAACTTGGCGCCCAGAGACTGCACCTGCTCCTTGGTGTCCGGGCGTACATCGTAAGCCTCCACGATCGCGCCTAAGCGCCGAGCCGTCGCGATCGCCTGCAGGCCGGCGACGCCCACGCCGATGATGAGAAATCTTGCCGGACGGATGGTCCCGGTCGGCGTGGTGAGCATCGGCATGAACTTGCTGAGCCGGTAAGCGGCCATGAGCGTCGCTTTATACCCTGCCACCGACGCCTGCGAGGACAGCGCATCCATCGACTGAGCCCTGGAAATTCTGGGAATAAGCTCCATGGCCAAGCTTGTGATCTTACGATTCCGGAACACCTTCACGAGCTCCGCGCTCTTATGGGGCGCCATGAATCCCACGACGATACCCCCTTCTCGAAGCCGGTGCGCCTCCTCGATCGTGGGAGGCTGCACTCTAAGCACGACATCCGCCTCGCGGTAAAGCCGCTCGGCGTCCTGGACTACCGTGGCGCCGGCCGCCGTATACGACTGATCGGGCTGATAGGCGGCAGCGCCTGCCCCTTCTTCGATCAGGACTCCGACCCCAAGCTTACCAAAGCGCGCGACGACCTCGGGAACGATCGCGACACGCTGTTCTCCGGCCGCGCATTCTTTGGGTACGGCGATCTTCATAAGTCTTCCCCTATTGTTCTTCTGTGAGGATGCGTTTTATTGTCATTCAAACGCGCCCCGGCGGCCTCGTTTCCGGACCTCGGATGCGGTTCGAAACTTCTCTCCTTCTAATTTAACGAAAATAATGTAGACTTAGCAATTGTTGGCGAAACGCCAACCTGCCTATTGAGAAATGAAGGGCGATTGCCTATCCTTTAGTTGCTCCACCTTAACCCAGGTGGTGGCTCATCAATAAAAAACCGAAATTGTGAGGAGGCATTTAATATGACTAGCATTCTCAAGCTTCTGGCCTTTGCGTTGCTTTCATTGAACTTAGGGGCTTGCGGGTATGACCCGCCCGCATCGTCTAACACCCAGGGTTCGACGAACGCGCCTATGACTGAAGAGGAACAAGCAAAGCAGCCATCCGTCAATCAGTAAGACATCGCGCTGAACACGTTGGGGGACTCTAAGGAGAGTCCCCCGGCGCTTTCCAGCACTCCCTGCCAGGAGAGCTATCGCTGCTTAGCGCGATTGAATGGATTGTCCTTGGTGTTTTTTCCCGCGCCCGCCGGGCGGTTTAAACAGAAAACCCCAAGAAGGGTCCCGGCGAATCCGGCCGTGAGCACCATACCGACCGAGCCCGCGCCCCAGCCGATCGGGTAGGTGTCCACGTTGATGGTGGCCGT
>Ga0187892_10001049_pt1 | contig 66959 bp, 42 predicted proteins | sample MA1701073metaG_FD_139345 | JGI IMG/M metagenome (GOLD analysis project Ga0187892, IMG submission 139345) | Bio-ooze microbial communities from a basaltic lava cave in the Kipuka Kanohina Cave System on the Island of Hawaii, USA - MA170107-3 metaG ... | reverse complement strand
GGGGGGGGGGGGGGGGGGGGGGGGGGGGGGGGGGGGGGGGGGGGGGGGTGGGGGGGGGGGGGGGGGGGGGGGGGGGGGGGGCCGGGGGCGGGGAGGCCGGAGGAGGGCGCCCGGGCGGCCGCGCCCGCGCCCGGGAGGGTCCGCCTGGCGGGCTTCTGCCTCGAGGCCGACCTCGACGCGAGCCTCGCCCCGAACGTGCTCACGGAGCGGCCGATCGCGGGCGCCCTCGTCCACGTCGTCGTCGACGGGGAGGAGCCGAAGGCGTTCGGCGTCGATGGCGGCGGGCAGCGTCGGCCCCGCGGGGTCTTCGCGAGGAGCGCCGCCGACGGGAGCTGGACCGCCGAGGTGCCGGCCGGCTCGTTCGTCCGCGCCTTCATGACCCACCCCGACTACTACTGCGAGAAGACCGGGCACTCGAAGGCGGGCGCGGGCATCGTGGCGACGGCGTTCGAGGCGGACCACGCGCGCGCCTCCCGGGCGACGGTCGGCAAGGTCGAGGAGGGCGCCGGGCCGGTGCGGCTCCACGCCGCCCGCGGCGCCGTCATCGCCGGGAGCGTCCGCGATCCGCACGGCGCCCCCGTCGCGGGCGCGCACGTGACCGCCCGCGGCGGGTCCGACCACCTGGTCCTCGAGACGCTGACCGGGGACGACGGCCGCTTCCGGATCGGCGCCCTCCACCCCCGCGGCCGGACGGTCGTGCACGTCGAGGCGGCCGGGCACCCCGAGGTCTCGAAGGAGGTCCGGTTCGCCGGGGCCGGCGAGCACCCGCTGGACCTCGTCCTGCCGGCCGGCGGCGCGATCCGCGGGACGTTCGTGGGGCAGGCGGGCCGCCGGCTCGACGGCCTCGTCGCGTTCGCCGAGCCCGAGAGCGGCTTTCCGGGGAAGCGGCCGCGCGGCGTCGCGCGCCTGGACGCGGACGGACGGTTCGAGATGACCGGCCTCGAGCCCGGCGTCCGCTACCGGGTCTCGATCGGCGTCTTCCTCGAGAGATCGGAAGCCAGGCTCGCCGCGAGCGACTGGATCGAGGCGACGGCGGCGGGCGTCGAGGTGCGGCTCGTCGAGACCGAGCCCGCGCGCGTCGTCGCGGAGCTCGACCTCGGCCGGTTCACCGACGCCTGCCCCGAGTGGCGGGCGTTCGTCGTCCCGGCGCCGCTCCTGCGTCCCGCGATCGTCCCGACGCTGAAGGAGATCGCCGTGCGCGGCCTTCCCGGCAAGGCGCTGACCGCCCGCGAGCCACGGGCGACGTTCGAGGTGCGGCCGATCCTCGAGGTCCCCGATCCGGGCGGCGTCCGCGCGATCTTTCTGCCGGCGCCGCTCGCCGCCTCGACGCACTTCTACGACGGGCGCTACACGGACGAGGAGCTGGCGACGATCCTCGCGACCGGCCTCGCGCCGGTGACGCCCGGCGGGGACGTGGCCCTCCCGGCGGCGCGGGCGCTCGCGGGCGGCCGCGTCGAGGGGCGCGTCGAGGACCGGCGCGACGGCCACGTCCGCATCCGCCCGAAGGGCGTCGCCGGCTGGCGCGGCGACGAGTGGACCATCGCCGACGTCGCCGCCGACGGCGCGTTCGCGTTCAGAGGCCTCTTCTGGCCGGGCGAGCACGAGCTCAAGTGGGGCCCGCCGCGCGCCGCGCCGCGCGGCGAGTCGCCCGATGCGGCCGCCGTCGTCGCCCCCGGCGCGACCGCCCGCGCCGTCTTCTCCGCCGGCGACGCGAAGTAGCGGGAGGGGCCGCCGTGCCGCGCACCCTCATCGCCCTCGTCGCCCTCGTCTTGCTCGCGTCGGGGTCGAGCGGCTGCCTCATGGTCCGCGCCGAGGTCGGCGTCGGGCTCGGTCTCGGGGCCGACGTCCGCATCCCCGGCCTCGCCCACGTGGGCGCGGGCGCGGGCGAGTTCAAGACCGCCGGCTGGCGCTACGACCTGGGCTACGGGACCCGCCGCGAGGTCCACGGGGCCGCGGTCCTCTGGCACTTCGAGGGCCGGCGCGGCGTCCTCACGAGCGACGAGGACCGCGCCCTTCGCGAGGGCCGCCTCGACGCCGACGCCGAGGCCGCTCTCCGCCGCCGGCTCAGGCCGAGCCACGCCTGCTTCGGCCTCCTCCCGCCGCTCACGAGCCACGGCCGGGACCGCACGGGCCGCCTCGTCGACCCGTGGAGCCTCGAGGTCGGGCTCATGCTCGTCTTCTTCGACGTCAGGCTCGGGTTCAACCCGCTCGGGGTCATCCCGTGAAGCACCCCGCCAAGTGAGCGAGAAATGCTCATTTGAGGCCACATCGACGCCGGAAGGGCCGGAAGTGAGCGAGAAATGCTCACTTGAGGCCACAGACGCCCGGAAGGGCCGGAGTGAGCGAGAAACGCTCACTTGAGGCCACATCGACGCCGGAAGGGCCGGAAGTGAGCGAGAAACGCTCACTTGATCAGTAGGGCGACGCGCCCCCGCCCTTCTTCTCCACCGGGGCGCCGCCCGCGCGGGCCTCGACCCGCTCGAGCCGTTCGCGCAGGGCGCGGCCCTCCTGGGCGAGCTTCTCGAGCTCGCCGCGGAGGCGGGCGATCTCCTGGTCGGCGGGCTCGCCGGCGCGGACCTTCTCGACGGCGCGGCCGGACGCCTCGCGGATCCAGCGCTCGGGGTCCTTGCGGGCGAGGGCCTCGAGGACGGGGAGGGCCTTCTCGGCCGAGGCGCCGAGCTCGCGCAGGCCCTCGACCGCCGAGAAGCGGACCGAGCCGCGCTGCGAGTCGAGGGCCGGGAGGAGGAGGGCGAGCGCCTGCTCGCGCTGCTCGTCCTTCGCCTCCTTGCGGGCGGCGAGGCGCGCGACCGCGCGGAGGGCGGCGCCGCGGACCTCGGGGACGGGCGGGGGTGCGGCCGCGAGCGGGGCGACGAGCGCGATCCCGCGCGGGTCGAGGAGGGCGCCGATGCCGTCGATGGCGGCGTCGCGCACGACCTCGTTGTGCGACGGGCGGCGGAGGAGCCCGGCGAGGACGTCGAGCGCGCGCGGGTCGTGCGTCCGGGCGAGCGCGCGCGCCGCCTCGGCCTGGACGTAGTACGAGGGCTCCCGGGCGTCGTCGGCGAGGAGGTCGACGAGCGCCGTCGCGACCTGCGCATCCTTCGGGAAGCGGCCGAGCGCCTCGACGACCTGGCGCCGCGCCTTCGCGTGCTTCTCGGCCGCGAGCGCCCCGAGGAGCGCCTCGCGGGCCGCGTCGGTCGCGAGCCCGCCGAGCGCGTCCGCGACCTCGGCGCGCACGGCCCAGAACGGGTCCTCGCGGAGCGCCTTCGCGAGCGCCCGGACGGCGTCGTCGGCGCGCGTGCCGGCGAGCGTCCGCGCCGCCTCGATCCGACCGACGACGTGAGGGTCGCGCTCGAGCTGGGCGATCAGGAGGTCGCGGTCCAGGTGGAACGTGGCCTCCTTCAGGACCTGGTGCCGCGCGTCGACGGCGATCCACGCCGGCCGGCGCTCGAGGGGGACGAGGAGGCGCGCCTCCTTCTCGGCGACGTCGAGCCGGACGACCCGGCTCGCCGACCCGGCGCCGTCGCCCCCGTTCTCGGCCGCGAGGTGGAACGCCACGTCGAACGCGAACCGGAACGCCTCGCCGTCCTGGCGCTGCTTCAAGGTCACCTCGGCCAGCTTCTCGGCATCGCGCCAGGCGAAGCCGACGTCGACGACCGGGTGTCCCGGGCGCTCCGTCCACTGGGCGAAGTAGCCCTCGAGGCTGCGGCCCGTCGCCCGCTCGAACGCCTTGCGGAGGTCGGCCGTGTCGACGGCGCTCTCGCGGTGCTTGCGCGCGTAGTCGCGGATCCCGCGCCAGAAGAGGTCGTCGCCGAGGTCGAGGCGGAGCATGTGCAGCACCCAGGCCCCCTTCGGGTAGGCGCGCGAGTCGAAGAGGTCGTCCGGGTCGGCGTAGCGCCGGTCGACGATCGGCCCGCGCCAGCCGCCGCCGAGCGCCCCGCGCGACTTCTGGAGGAGGTCGTAGCGGAACTCGTCCGTCCCGTCCTTCTCCTCGGTCCAGAGGGCCTCGAAGTAGCTCGCGAAGCCCTCGTTGAGCCAGATGTGGGCCCACTCGCGGCACGTCAGCAGGTCGCCCCACCACTGGTGGGCGAGCTCGTGGGCGACGAGGTCGTCCGACGAGTGGTCGATGAACGCCCGCTCGTCGCCGAGCGTCCGCTCGTTCAGCGTCGTCGCCGTCGTGTTCTCCATCCCGCCGTGGTTGAACTGCTCGACGACGACGTGGACGTACTTCTCGTACGGGTAGCGGATCCCGATCCGGTCCGAGAAGAAGTCGAGCATGCGCCGCGTCCGCTCGAAGCTGCGCGGCGCGTCGGCGGCGCGGCCCTTCGGGACGTAGTGGAGGACCGGCATGCCCTCCCAGTCCTCGCGCACGATGTCGAACTCGCCGACGACGAGCGTCACGAGGTAGGCCGTGTGCTCGACCTTCTGGCGCCAGTGGAAGCGCGTGCGCGGCGCGCCGCGCAGGGCGACGGCCTCGCGCGACACGAGCTCGCCGTTCGAGATCGCCTCCATGCCCTCCGGCACCGTGACGATGAGCTGGGTCTGCTGCCGCTCCTGCGGGTCGTCGATGCACGGGAACCAGCGGCGCGCATCCGTCGACTCGCCCTGCGACCAGAGCTGGAGCGGCACGGTCGGGTCGTCGGGCGTCGGCGCGAACCAGTGGAGGCCCTGCTGGCGCGGGCGGGCCGCGTAGTGGACCTCGACCCGGTGGTGCTCGAGGAACGGCCCCTCGATGCGGAGCTTCTCGCCCGTCGGCGCGAAGTCGCGCGGCGCGCCGTCCACGAGCACGCGGGCGACGTCGAGGTCGACGGCGTCGAGCACGAGCGCGGCGAGCGGCGTGCGGATCGCCTCGAGGTCGAGCGTCGCGGTCCCGCGGACCTCGCGCTTCTCGAAGTCGACGTCGAGCTCGAGCGCGAGCCGCTTCACGTCGACGTCGCGGTCGGGGGCGTAGCGCGGGCCGTCGGCGAGCGCGGGGGCTTGAATCCCGCTCAGGAGGAGCAGGAACGCGGCAAGGCATGTCGGGCGCATGGGCCGTATAATGCCGGCCGTGAGCGCCGAGGACAAGATCCTGATCGAGGGTCTCGAGGTCTTCGCGCGCCACGGCGTCGACCCGGCCGAGCGCAAGCTCGGGCAGCGCTTCGTGATCGACGTCGAGGCGACCGTGGACCTCGAGGCGGCGGGGCGCGCCGACGACCTCGAGCGGAGCGTCGACTACGCGGCGGTCGCGGACGCGGCCGTCGAGGCCGCGACCGCGCCGGCGCGGCGGCTCGTCGAGGCCGTCGCCGAGGCCGTCGCCGCCCGGGTCCTCGAGCGCTTCGCCCGCGTCGCGGCCGTGCGCGTGCGCGTGCGCAAGCCCTCGGCCCCGATCCGGCACCGGCTCGCGAGCGTCGGGGTCGAGGTCCTCCGCGAGCGCCGGCCGGGAGGGCGGCGCCGCGCCTGAGATCGTTGTCCGGCGGGCGCCCGCGAGCTATGATGGCGGGCCGAGGAGGGCTCCCATGTCGCGCAGCCTCTGGATCCAGTGCCCCTGCTGCCAGGTCGACCTCGAGGTCGACGCGCAGAGCGGCAAGATCCTGCACCAGGGCCCGAAGCCCGGCGAGCCGAAGGGGGTCGAGCGCTTCGACGCCGTCCTCAAGTCCGTCAAGGAGCGCCCGAACCAGGCCGCCAGCCAGTGGGACAAGGCCCGGCAGGAGCTCAAGGACAAGAACCGGAAGCTCGAGGCCGCCTTCGGCGAGGCGATCAAGAAGGCGAAGGAAGCCCCCGACGAGAAGCCGCCGAGCCCGTTCGACGCCGACTGACGTCCACCCGCCCGGCGGGCCGCTCCCCGAGCGGCTCGGCGCCGCCGACGCCGTACTTGTACGCTTGAACGTCCCGCGCCATCCGGGGTACAATCCGGCCGCCCGGGCCTTCGCCGTATCCCGCGGGGCCGGCGCGGTCCGGGGCGAACGGAGCTCTCTTGGCACACGACACGGGCCGAGGTCGGGCGGCGGACGAGGCCGGCGCGAGCGGCGCGGCCGGCGGCGGGACGTCGTCGGCCCCGACGGCCGGCAGCGGCCTCACCTCGGTCCCGACGGACCTCGGGTCGCCCACCGGGCACCCGACGGCGCCGACGGGCGCGGGCGCCGGCGCGAGCGCGAGCGTCTCCGGCATCCTGACCGACCTCGGCGCCAGCCCGGCGAGCGCGGGCTCGGGCTCGGGCGACGCCGCCGCTTTCCCGACCCCGAGCTCCGTCTCGTACCTGGCGACCGACCTGGGCTCGGCGGAGACCGAGCCGCGGACGGCGCCCCCGCCGGACCCGGGCGCGGTGACGGCCGTCGTCGCCCCCGCCCCCGAGCCGGTCGCGCCGCTCCCCGTCGAGCCCGTGCGCGGGAAGACGCGCGTCGGCCTCTACGAGGTCCTGCACGAGCTCGGCCGCGGCGGCATGGGCGCGGTCTACAAGGCCTGGCACCCGCTCCGCCGCAAGCACGTCGCCCTCAAGGTGATCAAGCCCGACGTGGCCGGCGGCGAGAAGTTCGAGCGCCTGAAGGAGCTGTTCCTCCGCGAGGGCGGGATCCTCATGGCCGTCCAGCACGAGAACGTCGTCTCGTGCTACGACGCGAACGAGGCGATCCACGAGGACAAGCCGGTCCTCTACATGGCCCTCGAGCTGCTCGAGGGCGAGAGCCTCGCGCAGACCGTCGGCCGCGGCCCGTTGCCGGGGCGCGAGGCCCTGCGGATCGCGAGGGCGGTCGCGCGCGCTCTCGACGCGCTCCACACGAACGCCCAGCGCATCCTCCACCGCGACGTCAAGCCGGCGAACGTCTTCATCCAGAAGGACGGGAGCGTCAAGCTCCTCGACTTCGGGCTCGCCGCCGTCGCCGACTGGCGGCTCACGCAGGTCTCCATGTTCGCCGCCGGCAGCCGGCCGTTCATGTCGCCCGAGCAGTTCGACGGCCTCCGCTTCTGCACCGAGCGCTCGGACCTCTACAGCCTCGGCATCACCCTCTTCCAGATGGTCGCCGGCAAGTGCCCCTTCGAGGCCGACACCGACCAGGGCTTCCTCGAGGCGCACAAGCGCAGGAGCCCGCCGAGCCTCCTGGACGTGAGTCCCGGGCTCGAGCGCGGGCCGCTCCTCGACTCGATCCAGAACATCGTCACCCGGCTCCTCGCGAAGAAGCCGGACGAGCGCTACCCGAGCGCGACGGCGCTGATCGAGGCGATCGACGTCGCCCTGGGCGGCGGCAAGGTCGTGAAGCCCCAGGTGACGCGCCCCGAGGCCGAGCGGCTCCGGCGCCGGATCGCGCTCGTCGCGGTCGCGCTCCTCGTGCTCGCGATCGCGAGCGTCGCCGGCGTCGTCTTCGTCCGCAGCTCGGCCCCCGCGAAGCTGAAGGAGGCGCAGGCGAGGCTCGACGCCTTCGAGCTCGACGCCGGGCGCGAGATCGTCGCCTCGGTCCTCGAGAGCGACAAGGACAACCAGCCGGCCCAGAAGCTCATGGCCGACATCAACGGGCGGCTCGCCCGGCGCGCCGACGTCCTCGGGCGGCGCGACCTCGCGCGGAAGGCGCGGGCCGACGGGAAGCTTCGCGACGCGGCGGTGCAGGCGGAGGCCGTGGCCCGCGAGGCGGCCGCGAGCGGCGTCTTCCCGCCCGCCCGGATCGACGAGCTGGCGAAGGAGGCGACGGCCGCCGAGCGCGCGCGGGCCGAGGCGTGGGAGGCGGCCGTGACGCGGGCCGCGGGCGCCCTCACGGGCGCCGACCTCGGCGCGACCGAGGCCGCGCTGCTCGCCGCCGACGCGGTCGCGCGGACGGACGCCGAGCGGACGCGGATCGCGGCCGCCCGGCGCGAGCGCGACGAGCGTGCCGACGTCGACCAGGCGCGGCGCGAGCTCGACGCCGGCGAGATCGAGAAGGCGGCGACGCGGCTCGACGAGCTCCTGCGGAAGCCGCCGCTCCCCGAGGTCGCGCCGGCGGTCGCCGCGCTCACGACCGAGGCCGCCGAGGCGCGGCGCGTGCGCGAGCAGGTCGCCGAGGCCGAGATCGCCCGCCGCCAGGGGAACGCGCCGCGCGCCGAGGCCCTCGCCCGGCTCGCCGCCGAGGCCCTGGAGCACGTCGGACCGCCCCTCGAGCGCCGCGTGGGCCGGACGGCGGCCGACGTCCGGGCGATCGAGGCGGCGGCGCGGCGCGCCGTCGTCCTCGCGGCCGTCGACGAGGCCGAGGCGGCGGGCGACGCGGCGCGCGTGCGCGCGGCCGTGCGGATCGCCCGCGCGGCCGTCCCGGCCGACGACGCCGAGGCCCGCGCCCTCCTCGACCGGGCCGAGGAGCGGGCGTGCGCGCGGCTCCACGAGGCGGCCGTCGCCCAGGCCGAGGCCGCGCTCCGTCGCGGCGAGCCCGAGGCGGCCGATGCCGCCGAGGCGGCGGCGCGCGAGGCCCTCCGCGTCCTCCCGCCGGCCGAGGCCGAGCGCTTCCGCCGCCTCGCCCGCGAGAGCGCGGCCGACCGGGCGGCGCGCGGCGAGGTCGCGGCCCGCGATGCCCTGCGCGAGCGCCTGCGCCAGGAGCCGCGGGCCGAGCGCGCCTGGCTCCTGCTCGAGGGCGCGGTGGCCCGCAAGGGCCGCGGCACGGACGAGCGCCTCGTCGAGCGGCTCGAGAACCTGACCCTCGGGAGCGAGGACGCGAACCGCCAGAACGCCGTCCACGTCGTCTCGCTCGCCCCGTTCTACCTCGATGCGACCGAGGTCGCGTCGGGGCCCTACGCCGAGTACCTCGCCGCCACGCCGGGCGCGCCTGCGCCCGCGGTCTGGACGGGGCGGCGGCCGGCGCCCGGCCGCGACAAGCAGCCGGTGCGGGGGATCGGCTTCGAGGAGGCGAAGGCCTACGCGGCCGCCTCCGGGAAGCGGCTCCCGACGGCCGACGAGTGGGAGGCGGCGGCCAGCATCGACCCGGCGCGGCCGGGCGTCCGCCGGCCCTTCCCGTGGGGGAGCGGGTGGATCGAGGACATCGCGCCCGCCGGCGCGGACGAGCCGCGGCCCTCCGGAACCCATCCCGCCGACCGGAGCCCCTGGGACTGCGTCGACATGGGCGGGAACATCCAGGAGTGGACGGTCGAGCGGCGCGACGGCCGCGAGGTGCCCGTGCTCCAGGGCGGGAGCTTCGCGAACGGCGCGTACCGCGACTTCTTCCGGTCGTCGAACCGCACGCGTCCCGACACGCGCGGCGGCGTGGACCGCTTCGAGGACGCCGGCCTCCGCCGCGCGCGCGACGTGCCGGCGCCGGACCTGGCGGAGTGGGAGCGACAGGAGCGATAGAGGAGAGCGGCATGGCCATCGTCTTTCGGCTCGTCACCCGCGGCCGCGGTCTCGCGGCCCTCGCGCTCGCGTCCCTGCTGCCCGGGTGCGCGTCTCCGCCCGCGCCCGAGCTCAAGGCGGCCCTGGCCGCCGGGTCGCCGCCGGCCCGGGCGAGCGCCTACCGCGTCGCGGTCGCGCCCCTCGAGGTCGCGCCCGCCGCGGCGCTCAGGCCCGCCGACCCCGAGGACACGTCGAGCCCGGTGCCGATCGACCTCCCGCGGCTGCGCGCGGACCTGACCGAGGCGGCGCTGGCATCGGGGGCCTTCGACCCGGCGCGGGTCGAGTTCCTCGAGGCGCTCGCCGAGCACGAGCGGCTGCCGGCCGAGGCCAGGGGCGCGGTCGCGGGCGCCGCCGAGGGCGGACGCGGCGACGCCGCGGCGCCTTCCTCCGGCGACGACGAGGAGGCGAGGCCGGGGACGCCCGCCTTCCGCGTCCCCGCGCCCTGCCCGCCGGAGAAGGTGCTCCAGGCGGCGTTCGAGCGCCGGGCGGACCTCGTGCTCACGTTCCGCGTCCGCAAGCACGCGGTCCGCTACGTCGAGCGCAACGGGTGGTTCGGCTTCAACATCGTCCTCTACGGGATCTTCGTCTGGCCGGCCTGGTTCGTGGCCGACGAGGTGTACGCGGCCGAGATGGAGGTCGAGGCCGAGCTGCGCGCGGTCGGGAGCGAGAAGGTGCTCTGGTCGAAGGTCTACGGCCCGGGCGGCGAGACGGTGACGAAGGACCTCGACCACTTCGACCGGGGCTGGAAGCTCTTCGGCAACATCACCGTCCCCGGCAGCCTGGCGCTCGAGAACTACGCGGCCGCCGGCGAGGTCGTCCTGCCGCACGCGCGGAACGAGATCGCCCTCGCCCTGTCGAAGGACCTCTCCGCCCTCCGGGCCGACATGGACCGGGGGCCCTTCCAGGCGGGCCTCGCCCACACGCTCGCCGTCTGCGCCGGCGTCGGCCGCTACAAGCGGATCCCCGAGCCGCGGGTCGCGACCGACGACGCCGCCGGCATCGCCGACGTCCTGAGGACGCGGGCCGGCACGCCCGCGCGCAACGTCGTCCTCCTGACCGAGAGCGAGCCCACGAAGGAGCGCGTCCTCGCGGCCGTGAAGGAGCGGGCGGGGCGCGGCGGGCCGCGCGACACGCTCTTCTTCTACTTCTCCGGCTACGGGTTCGAGGCGGGCGGCGAGCTCTACCTCGCCCCGCACGACATCGACCCGCAGCGGCCGACCACGACCGCCATCTCGCTCGCCGAGCTGGACCGCGCCCTCGCGGGCGCGCGCGCCCGCCAGGTCGTGATCCTCGACACGAGCTTCGGCGGCGAGTCCGGGCGGCTCCGGACGCTCAAACGCGACCTGCTGACGGGCCTCGCGTCCGGCCCGGGAGCGGCGCCGCGCGGCGAGGCGGCCGCCCAGGCGGCCCTCGACGCGTTCGCGCGCGGGCGGGTCGTCCTCGTCGGGACGGCGCCGGGCGCGCCGGCGTCCGAGGAGTCGCCCGTCCCCGAGGACAAGCGCGGGCTCTTCACGGCCCGGCTCATGGATGCGGCGGCCTCGCCGGCGACGGACCGGGACCGGGACGGCGTCGTGACGGTGGCCGAGGCCTTCGAGGTCGCGCAGAAGGAGACGACGCGGCTCTCGGCCCGGGCCGGGTCCACGCAGGTCCCGGCCCTGCTCGCGGGCCCGGGCGCCGACGCGCGCGCGGCGGCGATCGCGCGGGTGCCGAAGCGTTGACGGGAGTCGGCGAGGGCGAGGTCCTCGGCGGACGCTACCGGCTGCTGCGGCGCCTCGGCGAGGGCGGGTTCGGCGCCGTCTACGAGGCCGAGCACCTCCGCGTGCCCGGGCGGCGCCTCGCCGTCAAGGTCATCGACCCGATCCTGACGCGCGACGAGCGCCTGCGCCGGCGGTTCCTGCGCGAGGTCGAGGCGGCGACGCGCCTCGTCCACCCGAGCATCCTGGTCGTGCGCGACGTCGACGTCACGCCCGAGGGCGTCTGCTTCTGCGCCATGGACTTCTCGCCGGGGCGGTCGCTCCGCGCCGTACTGGCGGAGTCGGGCGGCCGGCTCGCGCCGCGGCGCGCCGTCGGGATCGTGGCCCAGGCGCTCGAGGGGCTCGCCCACGCCCACGACCGCGGCGTCGTCCACCGCGACGTCAAGCCCGAGAACATCCTCGTCGAGACCGACCGGGCGACGGGCGCCGAGGTCGCGCGGCTCGTGGACTTCGGGCTCGCCAAGCTCGTCGACGACGAGGAGGGCGGCGGCCGCTTCACGACGCCCGGCGCCGTCCTCGGGACGTGCCAGTACCTCGCCCCCGAGCAGGCGCAGGGGCAAGACGTCGACGGGCGCGCCGACGTCTACTCGACCGGGATCGTGCTCTACGAGGCGATCGCCGGCGAGCTGCCGTTCCGCGAGCGGTCGCACGTCGCCTTCGCGCTCGCCCACCTGACGAAGCCGGCGCCGCGGCTCGGCGAGGTGCGGCCGGAGCTCGGGATCCCGCGCGCGCTGGACGAAGCCCTGAAGCGGGCGCTCGAGAAGGCCAGGGAGTCGCGGTTCGCGACGGCCCGCGCCTTCCGCGAGGCGCTCGAGGCGGCCGCCGCCGACCTCCCGCCCGAGCCGCCGGCGGTCGACCTGCCGACGGACTTCCCGTCGTCCGGGCCGACGGCGGCGACCTCGGCGACGTCGGCCACCTCGGCGACGTCGGCGACGTCGGCGACCTTGGCCCCCGCGCCGCCCGCGCCGCCGGCGCCGCCCACGCCGCCCGCGCCCCAGCCGACGCCTGCCCCGCCCGGCGACCTCTCCCGGCTCCCGGGCGGCTACACGCTCGGGCGCTACGTGATCGACGGGCGCCTCGGCGGCGGCGGCATGGGCACCGTCTACCGGGCCCGCCACGTGCTCATGCAGCGGCCCGTCGCCCTCAAGGTGCTCCAGCCCGAGATCGCCGCCGACGCGGGCATGCGCGCCCGGTTCCACCGCGAGGCGCGCATCGCCTCGCGCTTCCGGCATCCGGCCGTCGTCGAGCTCTACGACTTCGACGACGTGGGCGGCGTCCTCTGCCTGGCCATGGAGCTCGTCGAGGGCCGGCCGCTCGACGAGGTGCTGCGGGCCGAGAAGGACCGGCGGCTCGAGACCTCGCGCGTGGCGCGGATCTTCGACCAGCTCCTCGACGCGCTCGCCGCCGCGCACGAGGGCGGCGTCGTTCACCGCGACCTGAAGCCGTCGAACCTCATCGTCGGCCCGGGCGACCGCCTGAAGGTGCTCGACTTCGGGATCGCGCGGCTCCTCGACCCGGGGGTCGAGGGCGGGGCCCCGGGCCAGGGGCTGACGAGGCTCGGCGAGTTCATAGGCACGCCGGTCTACGCGGCGCCGGAGCAGATCCAGGGGCACGGGGTCGACGGGCGCACGGACATCTACCAGACGGGCGTGATCCTGTTCGAGCTGCTGGCCGGCCGGCGTCCGTTCGTGAGCCAGACGCCGAAGGGCTACCTCGTGCAGCACGTGATCGACCCGCCGCCCCCGCTCTCGGCGTTCCGGCCCGAGCTCTCGCGCGTCCAGGAGCTCGACGCGATCGTCGCCCGCGCGCTCGCGAAGTCGCCGCACGACCGCTTCCAGACCGCCCAGGAGATGCGGCGGGCGCTTCTCTCCGTGCTCGGCCCCTTCACGCCGGTGGAGGCGCTCCGGTCGCCGCCGTCGGCCGCGATCCCGTCGATGGCCTCCGCTTCCTTCTCGCCCGCGCGGTCGCCGGGGCCGGCTCCGGCGCCGCTCGCGTCACCGCCCCCGTCGCCGCCCGCGCCCGGGCCGGACTCCCGGGGGGCGCTGCGGGCCGTGCTCCTGATCGAGGGGGCTCCGGGGCTCCGGCGGGTCTTCCTCGTCGCCGGGCGGCGGCTCGCGTTCGGGCGCAGCCGCGACGACCCGAGGCGCGGGACGCGGAACGACGTCGTCCTGCGCGTGCTCCCCTGCCGCGACCAGGCGCGGGACCCCGACAACTGGGCGGCGACGGTCCGGATCAGCAACGCGCACGCGGAGGTCGACGTCGCCGAGGACGGGGCGACGGCGACCGTGGTCGACCGGAGCGCTCGCGGGACGCTCTTAGGCGGGACGCCGCTCGCGACCGACCGGCCGGCGCCGCTCCCCGACGCGTTCGAGCTCGACGTGGCCGCGCACGCGCTCGTCCTCGCGGGCCGGGTGGTGCGGGCGCCGAAGGCCGCCGCGGCCCTGCCGGCCTCGATCGAGGGACCGACCTCGCTCGGCGACGAGGCGGGCGCGGCGGGCGGCGGCGCCGGCGCGGGGGGGGAGATCGACGCCGTCGTCCTCCGGCGGGCGTCGAACTGCCCCGACCAGGCCTACGCGCTCGTCGCCCGGTCCGTCACGCTCGGGCGCGCCCCGCGGGCCGCGATCGACCTGGACGCTCCGGGCGTCGCGCCGCTCCACGCCCGCATCTGGGCGACCGCGGACGGGTTCGAGGTGGAGGCCCTGGGCGGGACGGGCGCCCCGCTCCAGGCGGGCGGCTTCGTGGCGCCGGCCGGGGCGCGGCTCCGGCTGCTGCCGGGGGCGCGGCTCAGGCTCGGCGAGGCGGAGGTCCTTTATCGCGAGGTCCAGGAGGCGGACTTCGTGACGCCCTGAGAGATGGCGAGAGCACGATTCTTCGGGGTTGCTTCCGACGGGGCACGGCGCTTGCTCCCACGCCGGGGCTCGTTTCCTCGACCCCGTGGAGGCTCCCGGATGCGTCTCAGGCGCTCCCCGTTCGTCGCGGTTCTGGTCCTCGTCGCCGCCGCCCTCGCGGTGCCGCCATCCGCGGCCCTCGCACAGCCGGCGCCGGGGTCTCCGTTCGCCGTCGGCTACAACCAGGCCTGGATCGACCAGAGCTTCGGGCGCGACCTGACGGCCTCCTTCGACCCGGCCGCGGTCGAGCGGCTCATGCGGACGGTGCGCGACTCGGGCGGCTCGGTCGTGCGGCTCTGGGCGTTCGAGGGGCGGCAGAAGGAGGGGTGCGTCTTCCAGGACCGCTACACGCGCACGATCGGGCTCGAGCCCGGGTTCCTCGACCACGTCGCGGCCGTCAACGACTCGGCGCGCCGGCACGGCGTCAAGGTCTACTGGACGGTCTTCGACGGCAACTGGTTCTGGGATCGGGGCGACCGCTGGGCGTTCATCCACTACAACATCCTCAACGACCGCTTCGGCGAGACCGGCGACTTCGAGCGGGCCGCGCTCGGTCCGTTCCTCGACGTCCTCGCGCGCTACCCGGACGTCGTCTACGCCCTCGACCTCATGAACGAGGTCGAGGGCTCGATGCACCACTGGTTCTGGCCCGACGGCTGGGAGGGTGCGCGCCGCTGGGTGCGGCGCGAGGCGGCCTTCGCCCACGCGCGCCTGCCCTGGCTGCGGGTGACGGCGAGCGCCGGCTGGCACACGGCCGTGGACGACCTCATCGCGCGCCGCTTCTCGGGGCTCGGCCTCGACTTCTACGACCTCCACCTCTACAACGACACGGGCGCGATCCCGCGGGCCGCCTCGCTCCGCTACCTCTCGGCCTCGACGCGCCGCCCGATCGTCCTCGGCGAGTTCGGCCAGGCGCGCGAGGCGCGCGACGACGCCCTCCAGGCGCGCACGACCCGCGCCTTCCTGGCGAACGCCCGCGCGGCGGGCTTCGCGGGCGCGCTCGCCTGGCGCCTCGACGACTACCGCCCCTACGACCCGACCTGGACCCACCGCCACTCCTACCTCATCGGCGGCCGCCCGCGGCCGGCCGTGGCCGAGATGCGGCGCTTCGCGGCGTCGCCCGGGGTCCGGTAGGCCGGGGCTGGCCCGCTCGCCCCAGGTCTCGCTCCCGGCGGGCTCGCGAATGCCTGACACCAGAGTCGACGATGCGTTGACTCCGGAGGGGGCGGCGAAGCGCGGCAAGGGGGCGGGGCGGGGGCGGGGACGGGGACGGGGACGGGGACGCGGAAGGGGCAAGGGCGGGGAAGCGGAGCAAAGGGGCGGGGGGGCGGGGCAAGCGGCGGGTACTCGCCCTCGAGCGCCATCGCGGGTATTAAGGACGGGGTCGGGTGTCGGGGGAGGGGGCGGTGAGCGGAGCGCGCGGAAGCCGAAGCCCAATCCTTGCCGCGCGCTCCGCGCGGGGGGTTCGGGGGGCGGAGCCCCCCGAAGACGAAGACGAGCGAAGAGTGTGTGAGTCGAGAGACTCACACACTCTGAGCGGAGCGCGCGGAAGCCGAAGCCCAATCCTTGCCGCGCGCTCCGCGGCGGGGGGGGTCGGGGGGCGGAGCCCCCCGAAGACGAAGACCGGCGAAAAGGGTGGGAATCTGAAAGATTCACACCCTTTGAGCCGACGTCGGGGGCGGCGGATCGGAGCGGCGGCGGCGGGGGCGTGGGCCCGGGCGGCCGTCGCGGCGGTCCTGGTGGCGGCCGGGACGGGCACCGCCGGCGCCCAGGACGGGCCGGCGGCGGCCATCCCGGGTTACGACGACGACGCGGCCCTGGGCGCGCGCCTCGAGCGGCTCGCGACCGAGCACCCCGGGACGGTGTCGCTCGCGTCGCTCGCGCGCACGCCGGGCGGGCGCGAGGTCGCGATCGTGGCGCTCGGGTCGGGGACGGCGGGCGAGCGCGACCAAAGGCCGGCCATCTTCGTCGCCGGAGCCGTCCACGGGCCGCACCTCGTCGGCTCGGAGCTGGCGGTGCGCCTCGCCGAGCGCCTGGCCGCGCGCGCCGCGGCGGGCGACGAGGCCGCGCGGCGGGCCCTCGAGCGGTGCACGTTCTACGTCGTCCCGCGCCCCGGTCCCGACGCGAGCGCGGCCTTCTTCCGGCGCCCGCACGTCGAGCGGACCGGCAACGACCGCTCGACCGACGACGACCGCGACGGCGAGCGCGACGAGGACGGTCCCGACGACCTGGACGGCGACGGCGAGATCGTCCTGCTCCGGGTCGAGGACGAGACGGGCCCGTACCGCCCGCACGACCGCGACCCGCGCGTGCTCGTCGAGGCGGACCCGAAGAAGGACGAGCGCGGTGGTTACCGGATCCTGCCGGAGGCCCGCGACGACGACCAGGACGAGCGCTTCGCCGAGGACGGGGCGGGCGGGGTCGCGTTCGACCGCAACTTCCCCTACCGCTACCCGTACTTCAAGCCGGGGGCCGGCCCGCACCCCGTGTCCGAGCCCGAGACGCGGGCCGTCGCCGACTTCCTCTTCGAGCACCAAAACGTCGCCGCCGTCCTCTCGTTCTCGCCCGAGGACAACCTCTTCCACCCGTGGAAGCCCGACTCGCAGCGCGAGCAGGAGCGGATCAAGACGACGCTCCTCGGCGCCGACGCGCCCTACGTCCACCTCGTCGCCGAGCGCTACCGCGAGCTGCACGGCGGCAAGGGCGCGCCCGAGTCGCCGCGCGGCGAGGGGTCGTTCGTCGAGTGGGCGTACTTCCACTACGGGCGCTGGTCGTTCGCGGCCCGCGCCTGGTGGGTGCCGCCGCGCGAGGGGGGCGAGGAGGAGAAGCCGAAGGAGGAGAAGCCGAACGAGAACGAGAAGAAGGAAGACGAGAAGAAGGAAGGCGAGAAGAAGGAAGGCGAGAAGAAGGAAGGCGAGAAGAGAGTAGACGAGGACGGGGACGAGGCGGAAGACGAGAAGAAGGGCGAGAAGAGGAAGAAGGACGAGAAGAAGAAGGACGACAAGCGCAACGCCGAGACCATCCGCGCCCTCGAGTGGTTCGCCGAGCGTGGGATCCCGGGCTTCGTCGAGTGGACGCCGGTCGACCACCCGGACTTCCCGGGGAAGAAGGTCGAGGTCGGCGGGGTGAAGCCGTTCCGGCTCCTGAACCCGCCGGCCGAGGAGCTGGACGCGCTCGCCGAGAAGCACATCGCCTTCCTGCTCGCCGTCGTCGATCTCCTCCCCCAGCTCAAGGTCCACGAGACGCGCGTCGAGGACCTGGGCGGCGGCGTCTACCGGCTGACGGCGGCCGTCGTCAACGCCGGCTACCTCCCGACCATGCCGGACATGGCGCGTGTCCTCGGGACGCTCCAGCCGCTCCAGATGCGCGTCGACCTGCCGGAGGGCGCGACGCTCGTCTCCGGCCTGCCGCGCGTCCGGCTCGACCCGCTCGCGGGGCGCGGCGGCAAGGCCGAGCGCTCGTGGCTGATCCTGGCGCCGGGCGCGGCGGGGGGCGGCCGGGCCGCGACCGTGCGCGTGACCGCCTGGAGCCCGAACGTCGGCACGGTCTCGCGCGAAGTGATGCTGGTGCCGCGCTGAGCCCGACGTGAGAGTCACGGATCGCGGTCCCGGCTATACTACGAGTATGAAGAGCCGCCTCTCGCTCGGCGTGGCGCTCGCGCTCTCCCTCGGGGCCGCCGCGCCCGCCGCCCGCGCCGCCGACCTCACCGACGCGACCTTCGAGCAGGTCCGCGATGCCATCCTCCCGAAGCCCGCCGAGCTGGCGTTCTGCGACATCGGCTGGCGCCCGACGCTCTGGGAGGCCGTGCTCGAGGCCGACAGGGCCGACAAGCCCGTCCTCCTCTGGGCCATGAACGGGCACCCGCTCGGCTGTACCTGAAACAACGGCGTGATCGCCAGACGGTCCGTCTGGCAGGATCCGCGCGTGAAGGCGCGCGTCAAGCGGTTCGTGCCGGGGGCCGACGAGGTGTGGCGGCTCCAGCACGGCAAGGGCGCCGACTGCGACCTCTTCCGCGAGGTCGCCGAGCAGGGCCACTACGGCGGCCGCACCCAGCCGAGCGACACGCGCCAGGGCACCTACGCCTTCGCCCCGAGCGGGGCGTTCCTGGCCTCGATCAACACGAACGACCCGGCCGCCATGGCGCGCATGCTCGAGCAGGCGCTCGTCGCCTGGAAGAAGCTCGGGCGCGACGAGCGGCGCCTCCCGGCCGACCGGCGCGCCGCCCGGGCGGACGCCGAGCGGCTCGAGCGCCTCTACCCCACGGACGGGCTCGTCCTCGTCGTCGTGACCCGCGACGTCGGCCGGAGCGAGAAGGAGAAGGCCGCGGACCGGGGGAGGCCCGCCGACTGGCGGGCGGCCGCCTTCAACCGCGACTTCGCCTGGTTCCGGCGCGACGAGGCGCTCGCCTTCGTGCCCGACGAGGGGCGCGCGGGCGCCGAGCGCGACGTGCCGCGCCCCCTGGTCGAGCGGCTCGCCCGCTTCAGCCTGGTCGACAACGTCCGCGGGCAGACGCCGGCGTACCGGCCCGAGCACGTCGAGGTCGCCGAGCTCCGCTCGCGCGTCGTGAAGGCGGACGGAGCGCGCCTGACGCTCCGCCTCGAGGGCCGCACGCGCACGCGCGAGACGGGCCGCTGGCCCGTCCGCGGGTTCGAGGACGCGGGCCGGCCGACCGAGCAGGAGCGCGGCTACGAGGCGAAGCTCCTCGGGCGGGCGACGCTCGACCGCGGGACGGGGCGTTTCGTCGCCTTCGAGCTCGTCGCCCTGGGCGAGCGGCGCGGGGGCACGCAGTACAACTTCCGGGGCGACGACCTCGATCCGGCCCCGCTCGGCGTGGCGCTCACGCTCGCCGGCGACGATCCCCAGGACCGCGTCGCGCCCGCTCACGTGTGGGCCTACGGATGGAAGTAGGGCGGATGGAGGCGGGGGCCCGGTGAAGCGCCCGCGCTTCTGGTTCCAGGTCGTCTTCACCTACCTCTCGGCCCAGTTCGTCGTCGGCGGGCTCACGTACCTCGTCGCGCCCGAGGCCGCCCACCGGGGTCTCGAGGACCTGGCGCGGCGGCTCGGGGCGGCGGACGAGGTTGCCCTCGTCGTCCACGAGAGCCTCGTCTGGCGGACGCTCGCCGGGACGAACGTGCTCACGCTCGGGGCCATGTGCCTGCTGCTCCAGCTCGACGTGAAACGCTTCTTCCCGGTCCTCTACCCGCTCGTCTTCATGAAGGGGGCGACGGCGATCGCCTTCCTCGTCACGGGGGTCCGGCTCGACCTGCGAGTCCTCGTCGCCGCCGGGCTCTACGATGCCTTCAACGTCTTGCTGATGCTGATCTTCGCGCCGGCTGCACGACGCGCCTGAGGCGCGGGCTATACCCTCACCTATGCGCCATCCCAGAGCCGCCGCCGCCGTCGCCATCGTCTGCCTCCTGAGCACCGCCGCGCTCGCCGCCGTCCCGGCCGACTACGCGCTCCTCGACGGCGCGCGCAACGGCCGCTACCTGCGCTACGGGCAGAGCGGGTCGGCCGTCCTCGCCCTCCAGCACGCGCTGGTCGCGGCGGGCGTGCCGGCGCCGCAGCACGGCGTCTTCGACGTCGCGACCGACACGGCCGTCCGGAGCTTCCAGCGTTCCCAGGCGATCGCGGTCGACGGGATCGTCGGCCCGCAGACGGTGCGCGCGCTCGACCGCGTGCTCGGGGTCGTGACGACGCCGACGCCGACGCCGACGCCGACACCCACGCCCACGCCCACACCCACGCCCACCCCGCTTCCCTCGGCCCTGACGATCCCGGCGCGCTCGGCGTGGGCGCCGACGGGGACGCAGTTCATCGCCCAGACGAACGGGCTCTCGCGCCCGAACCGCGAGGCCGCGATCCTGCGCGAGGTCACGGCCGGCAACCTCCCGGCCTTCGAGCGCTCGTTCGTCTGGGTGTCGGTCACGGCGACCGGCCCCGACCTGCGCCCGCACACGATCTGGTACCGCGTCTCGCCCGACTACCTGGCGATCGGCACGGACGCCGACTTCGTCCGGATGCCCATGAACCCGCTGACCGGTCAGCGGATCGCCGACGCCTTCGGGGCGTCGATGCCGACGCGCAAGATGGTGAACGACATCTGGCGCGCGGCCCCGGTCAAGGTCGCGCCGAGCCCGATGACGCCGGGCGCGGCCATGATGTCGAACGCCTACTTCCTCGCCCACCAGGACCGCGTCGAGGCCCAGCGCCGCGCCGCGGGCGGCGCCCTCGGCGCGCTCATGGCCGGCCACAAGAAGGACGTCGTCATCTCGAACGTCCTCGCCTGGCGCCCGGACCGCGTCGCGATCTACGGCTGGCACTTCCTGAACGGCCGGCCGATCCAGCCGCTCACCACCGTCCACGAGAACACGTACGCCGACTACAGCCACGGGATCCGCCTCGTCGACCGCGCCTGCTGGGTGGACGGCCGTCCGGCGGACCTCCTCGACGTGATGCGCGACCCCGTGCTCTCCCGCCTGGTGAGCGACGAGGGCCCGATCGCGAGCCCGCGCCAGCCGCGCGTCCCCTGAAAACCGTCGGGGCGGCGCGGCCTCCGGCCGCATCTTGACCCCCTCGCGCGGATCGCGTTAATCCTCCTGCGCCCCCGGATGGGGGGCCGCGATGGGGAGGAACGCTCGATGGCGGACGTGGTCAAGGTCGAGGGGTTCGGCGAGCGCATGGGAAAGTCGCTCGGCGGGGTGGTCGTCGGCTTCGTGCTCTTCGTCGTCGCCTTCCCGGTCCTCTTCTGGAACGAGGGGCGAACGGTGAAGACGCGCAAGGGCCTCGAGGAGGGCGCGAAGGCGGTCGTCTCGGTCAAGCCCGACAAGGTCGACGCGGCGAACGAGAAGAAGCTCGTCCACCTGAACGGCGAGGCGACGACCGACGAGATCCTGACGGACGAGAGGTTCCCGGCCGTCACCGGCAAGCTGATCCGGCTCACGCGCGACCGCGAGGTCTACAACTGGAAGGAGATCGAGGAGAAGAAGGAGCGCGAGGAGGTCGGCGGCAAGAAGGTCACCGAGATCACGTACAAGTACGAGAAGGCCTGGGTCGAGAACCCGATCGACTCGGGCAAGTTCAGGCAGGACTCGGCCGAGTACCGGCGGCTGCGCCCCGTGAACCCGCAGTTCGCGCCGCCCTGCGACGACGCCGACTACACGGCCAAGAAGGTCACGATCGGGGCGTTCCGGTTGCCCGACTCGCTCTTCGGGAGCATGGCGAGCGAGGCGTTCGAGGTGAAGGAGGGGCCGGAGGCTTCCCCCGTCTCGACGTTCTCCTGGATGGGCATGCAGACGACGCCGAAGCTCCACGCCGGCGGCTACTACTTCGGCGCCGACCCGGGCACGCCGCAGGTGGGCGACGTGCGCGTCAAGTTCCGGGCCGTGAAGCCGCAGGCGGTCAGCATCCTGGGCCAGCAGATCGGCGAGACGCTCGGCTCCTGGGCGACGAGCCAGGGGACGGACATCCTGCGGCTCGACCCGGGCACGCTCTCCGCCGAGCAGATGTTCGCCGCCGCCCAGGCCGAGAACACGGTGCTCGCGTTCATCCTGCGCTTCGTCGGCTGGCTCATCATGTTCATCGGGCTCCGCCTGATCGCGGACCCGCTGCGCATGCTGGGCGCCGTGATCCCGTTCGTCGGCCAGATCATCGGCCTCGGGGCGACGATCATGGCGTTCCTGGCGGCGTCGGCGCTGTCGCTGATCACGGTCTCGATCGCCTGGCTCTTCTACCGGCCTCTGATCGGCGTGCCCATGCTGCTCGCCGCGCTCGGGCTGCTCTACTACATGAAGACGGCCGGGGCGAAGAAGATCGCGGCGCAGCCGGCCCCGGCGCGGTAGGCGAGATCCCGTTCGCGACCGTTCCTCGAGGAAGGCAGGAGGCGGGGTTCCCGCCTTCCTGCCTCCTCAGCCGGAACCCGCCTTCCCCACCCCCGCGACCGTCCTCGCCTCGCGGACGAACTCCCGGATCGCGCCGCCGAGCGGGCCCGGCTGATCTTCCGGGATGAGCGTGTAGCTGTCGGCGATCTCGACGAGCCGTCCGTGCGGAAAGAGCTCGGCGAGGCGCCGTCCGTGCTCGCGCGGCATGATGCGGTCCTCGCTCGCCCAGACGACGAGCACTTGGCCCGCGAAGGACCGCTGGCGCTCGGCCCACTCGAGGAGCTCTTCCCGGCCCGGGAGGATGCGGAGGTACTTGAGCAGGTCGCGGCGGATCGCCCGCTGCGTCAGGAGCGGCCGCAGCCAGGCGTCCATGACCTCGTCCGGGACGGGGCGCTTGGTCATCCAGCCGAAGGCGATGGGCAGGCGGCGCAGGGCGCGCAGCCGCAGCGGCTGGCTCAGCAGGTAGAGCCCGCCCGGCACCTTCGCGGCGAGGACGAGGTTGCGCCCCGGAAGTCCGGGCGGGTAGTTGTCGAAGGCCTCGCACGAGCAGAGGACCAGCCGTCCGACCCGCCCGGCCCGCCCCTCGGAGACGAGGAGCTGCGCCCCGCCCCAGTCGTTCCCGACGAGCGTCACACCGCCGAGGTCGAGACGCTCGAGGACCTCGGCGAGGAGCTTGACCTGCCCGCGGAGCGTGAGGTCGGCGTCGGGGCGCATCGGGCGTCGATGCCCGCCGAGCGGCAGCGTCGGCACGATGCAGCGGTGGTCGGACCGGAGATCCGCGACCACGTTGCGCCAGAGCGAGCCGTCCATGGCGACCCCGTGAAGGAAGACGAGCACGGGGCCCGGCCCGCCGGTGTCCTCGTAGTCGATGGTTCCCGCCGAATCCGACCCGGGATCGGATCCTGGATGCGGGCACGGAGCTGTTCCGCCGCCACGGCTACACCGGCACGGGCGTCAAGCAGATCGTGGCCGCGGCCGAGGCGCCGTTCGGGTCGCTCTACCACTTCTTCCCGGGGGGCAAGGCGCAGCTCGGCGAGGAGGTCATCCGCCGGTCGGGCGCGACCTACGGCCTGCTGATCGCGGCGATCTTCGATCCCGCGACCGACGTCGTCTCGGCCGTGGGCGCGTTCTTCGCCGGGGCCGCCGAGCACCTGCGCGAGACGGGCTACGCCGACGCCTGCCCGATCGCGACCGTGGCCCTCGAGGTCGCGAGCACGAACGAGCCGCTGAGGCAGGCGACCGCCGACGTCTTCGAGAGCTGGATCGCCGGCGCGGCCGAGCGCTTCGCCGCCGCCGGGATCCCGGCCGCGACCGCGCGCGAGCTGGCGATGGCCATGCTCGCGGCCCTCGAGGGCGCGTTCATCCTCGGCCGCGCCCGGCGCAGCACCGAGCCCCTCGACGTCGCCGGCAAGACGATGGCCGCCGCCGTGGCGGCGGCCCTTTGCGCCGCGCGCGAGCCCGGCGCGCGAGAGTAGACCCGGCCCGACCCGATCCGGCCGGCCGGCCCGGCTACGCGACCGCGTCCGCCGGCAGCCGCGTGGCCTCCGGCGCCGCGTTCCCGGCCGCGAGCAGGGCCGCGAGCTCCGGCGTCCGCGCCGGGAAGAGGCCGTGCTCGAGGAGGCTCCGGACCGTGTCGCGGCACGTCTCCTCGAACGGGCGCGGCTCGTAGCCGAGCTCGGCGCGCGCCTTCGAGACGTCGCAGTAGTTGAAGAGCGCGCCCATCCGCACGACCGGGCGGTTGAACTCCTCGAGCGAGTGCGGCCGCACCTTGGCGGCGATCTCGAAGAGGAAGGCCGCCGAGAGCGCGAGCGCGGTCGGGACGCGGAACGGGCGGGCGAGCCCCGAGATCCGCTTCAGCGTCCAGAGGAGCGAGCCGAGCGTCTCGTTCTGGCCGGCGAGGATGTAGCGCTCGCCCGGCCGCCCGCGCTCGAGGGCGGCGACGTGGGCGCGCGCCACGTCGCGGACGTCGCAGAAGCTGATCCCGCCGCGGGTGTAGATGCGGAAGCTGCCGCGCAGGTACTCGAGCACGGCCTTGGTCGAGCCGCCGTGGGCGTCGCCGGGGCCGAGGATCAGGCCGGGGTTGACGGCGACGAGCGGGAGCCCGCGGCGCGCGATCTCGAAGGCCGCGTCCTCGGCGAGCTTCTTGCTCGTGATGTAGTGGTAGCCGTAGCGCTCGAGGTCCCAGGGCGACGTCTCCGTCTGGAGAACGGGCGCGCGCGTGGCGCCGACGGCCGCGACCGACGACGTGTAGACGGCGCGCTTCACGCCGGCCGCGAGCGCCGCCTCGAGGACGGTCCTCGTGCCCTCGACGTTCGACCGGTAGACGCCCTCGCGGTCGCGGATGCGAGCGCCCACGTCGGCCGCCGAGTGGACGACGGCGTCGCGCCCCTCGAGGGCCCGGTCGACCGAGGCGCGGTCGAGGATGTCGCCGATCGCGCGCTCGACCGGCAGCCCGCCGATGCCCCGGGTCTTGCTCGTCTTCCGGAGGAGGACGCGGACGTCGTGGCCGGCGGCCAGGAGCTCGCGGGCGACCCACCCGCCGAGGAAGCCCGTCGCGCCGGTGAGGAGGACCTTCATGAACGCTCTCCCTTCGTCTTCCGGCCGCGCTTCGCGGCCTGCTCGGCCCGGCGCGACCGCCTGTCGCCGCAGAACTTGGCGAGGAACCCGTCCCACGCCTCGACGATCGACCCTTCCTCGAGCGAGTAGATGATCCGCTGTCCCTCGCGCCGCTCGACCGCCAGCCCGGCCTCCTTGAGGACGGACAGGTGGTGCGAGATCGCGGGCTTCGTCACGTCGAAGCGGTCGGCGATCTCGCCGGCCGAGAGGTCCCCCTCGCGCAGGAGGTCGAGGATCCGCCGCCGCGTCCGGTCGGCGATCGCCTTGAAGACCTTGCCGAGGTTTCCCATGGGCGCAGAGGGTAGCGCCGGGACGGACGCGAGTCAATAGATATTTAAAAAATAGTTTAACTATTGAAGCATCGATCAGGGATCGTGCCGGACGGCGTGCTCCCAGACGACGGCCCCCCGCCCGCGGAGGCGCGCCGCCAGGCCCGAGAGGAGCCGGTCCGGCGTCTCCGGCAGGCGCACCTCGGCCGGGGCCGTGCCGACCTCGATGCGGTAGGAGCCGCGGAAGGTCTCGGCCTTCTCGACGAGGCGCGAGGCGGCGCCGAGCGACGCCTCCGGGGCGGCGTCGGGCGCCGTCGCCCGCGCGAGCGCCTCGAGGTCGGGGACGGCCTCGGGGGCGGCGAAGAGGAGGTAGCGCTCGACGCCCGGCGTGGCGTCGAAGCGGAACCAGGCGTCGGGCCCGACCGTCGGGACGGGCGTCGGGAGCGCGACGCGACCCGCGGGGAGCGGGTTCGCGAGCGGCGGGCGCGCGAGCCGGCCCCGCTCGACGAGGACGCGGTAGAAGTCGGCGTAGGCCGCCGGGAACAGGCAGTACGCGCGGCCGGCGCCGTCGATGTTGAAGAGGTAGACGTGGGCCGGCCGGTCGAGCGCGACCTCGAAGCGGATGCCGTCGCCCTCGCGCACGGGGCCGTCGTGGGCGACGCCGGTGCGGATCCGGGCCGGGTCGAAGCCGGCCGCCGGGACGAGGACGGGGACGACCTCGAGGCCGATCTCGAGGCCGCCGGCGGGCGCGGGAGCGGCGACGGCGGCGGCGGGCGGCGCGGGCGGCGGGCCGGAGGCGTAGACCAGGATCGCCAGGCCGCCGAGGGCCGCGCCGAGCGCGACGGCGAGCGCGCTGGCCCGGAGCCGGCGCCGTCCGGCCGAGGCCGCCGCCTCGGGCCCGGCGGCCTCGACCGGCGCGTCGGCGAGGAAGCGCTCGAGGTCCAGGGCCAGGGCGGCCGCGCTCGGGTAGCGGCGCTCCGGCTCCTTCTCGAGGCAGCGGAGCGCGATCGCCTCCAGGGCCTCGGGGACGTCCGGGCGGAGGGTGCGCGGCCTTGCGGGCGGCTCGAGGAGGACGGCGCGGAGGAGCCGCGCCGTCGTCGAGCCCTTGAAGGGCGGCCGCCCGGCGACCAGCTCGTAGAGGACGGCGCCGAGCGCGTAGATGTCGGCCCTCGGGCCGGCCCGCGGGGCCGGGTCCTTCGGGCCCGCGCCCGCGGCCGCGCCGCCGGCCGCGGCCGCGCCGGCCGGCGAGTCGCCGACTCGCGGGGTGAGCGCGTCGGCGACCGTGTCGTCCGCGGCCCCGCCGGGCTCCTCGATCTGCTCGGGGGCGAGGTAGGCGGGCGTCCCGACGACGATGCCGCGCTCGGTGTTCCCCGCCGCCCGCAGGTCGCGCGCGAGCCCGAAGTCCGTGAGGCGCGGGCGGCCGTCGGCCCCGAGCAGGATGTTGCTCGGCTTGATGTCGCGGTGGACGATCCCGAGGGCGTGGGCCGCCTCGACGGCCCGGGCGACGTCGCGCAGGAGCTCGGCGGCGCGGCGCGGCCCGATCCCGCCCGAGGCGGCGGCCTTCGAGAGGTCGCGGCCGCGCACGAGCTCCATGACGATGAAGGGCCGGCCCTGGTCCCAGCCGACCTCGTGGACGTGGACGACGTTCGGGTGTTCGAGGCGGGCGGCGGCGCGCGCCTCGCGGAGGAAGCGCTCGACGCGGTCGCGGTCGGCCTCCGAGCCCGCGTGGAGGACCTTGACCGCGACCTCGCGGTCGAGGACGGGGTCGTGGGCGAGGAGCACGTCGCCGAAGCCGCCCGCCCCGAGGCGCGCGCGTACGCGGTGGCGGCCCACGTGCGACGGGAGGGGCGCGCCCGCGCCGCCGGCCGCGATCTCGGCGGGCGTGGCGCGGACGGTCGGCGTGTCGGGGCCGGCCGAGGCCGCCGCCGAGGTCTCGGGGTCGCTCTCGCGCGGCGGTTCCATGCGCGGCCGACTATACCACGGCCGCACTCGCCAATCACCGGCCGGGCCCCTACAATCGGCGGAATGAGAGCCGCCATCGCCGCCTTCCTGATCCTCGCCGTGCTCCCCGGCCCCTCCCGCGCCGACGACTCCGGGGCCGCCGCCGACGCCGGGCGGGCGGCGGCCCTCGACGCCGAGGCCGAGCGGCTCGCCGAGGAGGGCCGCCCGCGGGACGCGCTCCCGCTCGCGCGCGAGGCGCTGGCGATCCGCGAGCGCGTGCTCCCCGCCGAGGACGCCCGCCTCGCCGAGAGCCACGGCAACGTCGGCCTCATCCTCCATCGCCTCGGCGACCACGACGGCGCGCGGCCGCACCTCGAGCGCGCGCTCGCGATCCGCGAGAAGGCGCTCGGCCGGGACCACATCGACACGGCCAAGAGCTGCAACAACCTGGCCCTCCTGCTCGTCGCGACCGGCGACTACGGGGCCGCGCTGCCGCTCTACGAGCGGACGCTCGCCATCTGCGAGAAGACGCTCGGGCCGGAGCACCCCCACACGCTCCTCACGGTCTCGAACCTCGCCTCGCTCTTCCAGGCGCGCGGCGACCTCGCCGCCGCCGGGCCGCTCTTCAAGCGCGCGCTCGCCGCCTCCGAGAAGGTGAACGGCCGGGAGAGCCCCGAGACGGCGCGCTGCCTCGACCACCTGGGCCAGTACCTCCAGGCGGCGGGCGACGCGCGCGCGGCGCGCGCCCCGCTCCTCCGGGCGCTCGCGATCCGCGAGAAGACGCTCGGTCCCGACCACCCGCTGACGGCGACGAGCGCGAACAACCTCGCCACGTACCTCCACGGCGAGGGCGAGCTCGCCGCCGCCCGCGACCTGTACGAGCGGACGCTCGCCGTGTACGAGCGCGCGCTCGGGGCGGGGCACCCGTACACGGCGACCGTCCTGAACAACCTCGGCCACCTCCTCATGGCCATGGGCGACCTCGAGCGGGCGCGGCCGCTCTTCGAGCGCGCGCTCGCCGCGATCGAGGCGGGGCTCGGGAAGGACCACGTCCAGGTCGCGCGCCAGCTCGACTCGCTCGCCCTCCTCCGCTGGACGATGGCCGACTTCGACGGCGCCCAGCCGCTGTACGAGCGCGCCCTCGCGATCTGCGAGCGCACGCTCGGGCCGGACCACGCGGAGACGGGCGACGCCGCCGACCACCTCGCGCTCCTCCTCGTGGCCCGCGGGCGGGACGAGGAGGCGCGGCCGCTCGCGGAGCGGGCGCTGCGCGTCCGCGAGAAGGCGCTCGGCCCGGACCATCCGCACGCCGCCAAGAGCCTCGGGACGGTCGCCTGGCTGCGGCGGGCGGCCGGCGACCCCGACGGGGCGCGGCCGCTCCTCGCCCGCCAGCTCGCCGTCCTCGAGCGCGCCTTCGGCCCGGACCACCCGGTGACGGCGGGCGCGCTCGCCGACGTCGCCGACCTCCTGAGCGCGGAGGGCCGGCTCGCGGCCGCCCGCCCGCTCGTCGAGCGCGCCCTCCGGATCCGCGAGCGCGTCGTGCGCGACGCCTTCGCCGCCGCCTCCGAGCGCCAGCGGCTCGCCCTCGTCCACAAGAACCGGGTCGAGCTCGAGCGCTACCTGTACGTCTTCGCGGGCGACGAGGAGCGGCGCCTCGCGGCCGTGCTCCGCTGGAAGGGCGCGGTCGGCCGGGCCCTCGCGGCCGAGCGGGCGCTCCTGCGCCTCGGCGCCGACGAGGAGATGGCGGCGACGCTCGAGCGGCTGCGGGCCGTCCAGACGAAGCTCGCGCGCTCCTGGCTGCCGCCCGTCGCGGGCGCGCCGCAGGCCCTCGTCCCGGGGGCGCCGCGACCGGCGCCGGAGGCCCGGGCCGCGGCCGGGCGCGACGAGGTCGCCCGCCTCGCCGCCGAGAAGGAGGCGCTCGAGGTCGCGATCGCCCGCGAGAGCGCCGACTTCCGCGAGGCACGGGCCCTGTCGGCGGCCGACCTCCGCGACGTGCGGGCCGCGCTGCCGCCCGGGGCCGCGCTCGTCGAGGTCTTCGTCTTCGGCGGCCGCTACGGCGCGTGGGTGGTGCGGGACGGCGCGCGGGCGCCGGCCTTCGTCGACCTCGGGACCGTCGCCGACGTCGACGCGGCCGTCGACGGCTTCCGCCGCGCGCTCGCGGCGCGCGAGCCCGAGGCGCGCATCCGGGCGGCGGGCGAGCCCGGGCGCGAGCGCGTGTGGAAGCCGATCCGCGCGGCGCTCGGGGAGGCGCGGACGGTCCTGATGGCGCCCGACGGCGCGCTCGGCGCCCTGCCCCTCGCGGCCCTGCCCGGAGATGAGCCGGGCGCGTACCTGGTCGAGTCGTACACGTTCGGGTACCTCGTCACCGGCCTCGATCTGGTGCGCGCGCTGCGGGAGCCGCCGGCGGGGCCCCCGGCGCGGGGCGCGCTCGTGGTCGGGGGCGTCGACTTCGAAGCGGGCGCCGCGGCGGCCGGGGAGGAGGGGGAGGCCGGCGGGGGCGCGGGCCGGCGCTTCTCGTTTCCCCCGCTCCCGGGCGCCGCCAGCGAGGCGAAGGCCGTCGCCGAGCGGTTCCGGGCCCGGTTCAAGGGCGAGCCGGCCGTCCTGCTCGGCGGGGCCGAGGCGACCGAGGCGGCGCTCAAGCAGCGGGCGCCCGGCCGGCGCTGGCTCCACCTGGCGACGCACGGGTTCGTGGCCCGCGTCCCGGGCGCCATCCCCGCCCCGGCCGCGGGTGCGCGCGGCTCGCCCGCGATCGTGCTCGGGACGGCGGGGGCCGGCGCGTCGCGCGTGCCGGATGACGCCCCGGTCGTCGGCCTCGACCCGATGGCGCTCGCGGGCGTCGTCCTCGCCGGCGCGAACCGCGGCCGGAGCGGCGAGGGAGAGGACGGCGTGCTCACGGCCGCCGAGGCGAGCGGGCTCGCCCTCGACGGGACGGAGCTCGTCGTCCTCTCGGCCTGCGAGTCCGGCCTCGGCGCCGTCGCGCGCGGCGAGGGCGTCCTCGGTCTGGCGCGCGGCTTCTCGATCGCCGGCGCCCGCGCCCTCGTCCTCGCCGTCCTCGAGGTGCCGGACGAGGCGACGCGCGAGCTCATGGGCGGCTTCTACGCCGAGCTCTGGGACGAGCGCCGCCCGCCGGCCGCGTTCGAGGCCCTGCGCCGCGCCCAGCTCGCCGCGCTCGCGGGCCGTCGCGCCGCCGGGGACGCCGCCCCGTGGGCGTGGGGCGGCTTCGTCGTGGTCGGGGCGCCGTGAGGGGACGGGCGGGTCAGCCCTCCTGCGGGACGCCCTTCAGGCTGCCGATCGTCCAGCCCGCCCCGCCCCTGGCGCCGGCGCCGGCGGGCGCGGCGTGGCCGTGCTCGGCCGCCTCGGCGGCCTCGGCCTCGGCCTTCGTCTTGTGGACGGTGCCGGGCGCGTGCTCGGGCGGGGCGTAGACCGTGAAGAGCTTCAGCGACTTCTCGCCGGTGTTCGTGATGTTGTGCTGGACGCCGGCCGGGACGAAGACGACGTGGCCCGAGGCGACGTCGCACTCGTGCCCGCCGAGGACGCACTCGCCCTCCCCCTCGACGATGACGAGCACCTGGTCGAGGTCGTGGGTCTCGAGGCCTATGTCCTCGCCCGGCTTCAGGCTCATGAGGACGAGCTGGCTGCGCTCGGTCGTGAAGAGCTCGCGCCGGAAGAGGTCGTTCTCGCGGGCGAGCTTGAAGAGGTCGGCGTGATAGCTCATGGGCCCGAGGGTAGCAGGCGCTCCCGCGGGCGGCAAGGGGAGCCATCACCCGGCCGCCCGAGGCCGTAGACAGCGGGAGAGGGTGCACGCCGGAGGGGACATGCGGCCGCTGGCTACGCTCGGGCTCGTTCCCGGGCTCGTGATCGGGCTCGGCGCCTCGGCGCGCGCCGACGTCCAGGTCAAGTCCGACCACTACGACATCGTCGCCCCCGACGCCGACGTCGCGAAGGCGAAGCGCGCCGAGCTCGAGTGGTCGGCCGGGCTCTTCGAGGACCTCTTCGCCGTCGCGCCCCCGCGCGGGCGCGTGACGTTCGGCGCCGGGGCGCCCGGCCCGGGCGGCGGGGTGATGCCGCCGATGGCGGGCGGCGGCGCGGGCGCGGGCGCGGGCGGCGGCGCCGCCGTCTGGACGCTCCCCTGGTTCACGGGCGCGCTCCCGGGCGTGCCGGCGGGGATGGCCTCGCAGATGAAGGCGCTCACGCACGAGGCCGCGCACCTCCAGCTCCTGCACCTCGTGAACGACGGCTGCGCGGCCGACCTCAAGGCGTCGTTCAACGGCTACGGCAGCTACCTGCCCGACTGGGTCGACGAGGGCGTCGCCGTCTACCACGAGCCCGGCGGCCAGAAGAAGGAGCGGCGCGGCCAGCTCAAGGCGGCCGTCGGGAGCGGGAAGCACATCCCGCTCGCGACGCTCTTCACCATGCCGCACCCGATCGGCGGCAAGGGCCCGGGCGGCCTGCCCCCCGGGCTCGTGCCGCCGGGCGGCGGCGGCGGACCGGGCGTGGGCGGCGGCGTCATCCCGGGCGGCGGCGCCGGGCTCGAGGAGGCGAACGCGTACTACGTCGAGTGCCTCTCGGTGATCGAGTACCTCTGCGACCGCGCCGGCAAGCCGTTCTTCCGCTTCTGCGTGAGCCGGCTCCAGCAGGGGAAGTCGATGGACGACGTCCTCCTCGAGTGGCACGAGCGCCGCAAGGACGTCGAGAAGCTCGTGAAGGAGGCGCGGAAGCCCGCGCCGAAGGGCGGCGGCAAGCCGAAGGCCGAGCCCGAGGGGGACGACGGCGCCACGAAGCCGCGCGGGGAGGAAGACGACGCCTCCGACCTCGCCGCCGTCCTCCGGCTCCGCAAGGGCGAGGCGGCGGGCCCGTTGCCGAAGACGGTCGCCCTGCTCGAGCAGGACTGGCTCCGCTGGGTGCGGGCGAAGTACCCGGGATACGACCCCAGGCTGCCGCCCTGCCCGGACTAGACCACGGCCAGTAGAACCAGAGTGAAGCGCAGGAGGACGAGCCACGGAGACCACGGAGGCTTGGGAGCAGGGCGCGAGCTCGGGATGGAGCGACGCGCGGTGATCGGGTCCTCGTGTCTCCTGAACGCGACCCCGTGGCGTCGATGGCCGGTCTTCTCTTGACCTTCTGAGCTCGACTCTGTGGTCTCCGTGGCTAAGAATCCCTGGAGAGAACGAGCTCACCGCGGAGACGCGAAGGGCGCGGAGGACGCGCGGAGATCGAGCAGAGAGTCTGTCTGCGCAACTCCGCAGAAACCCGTGTCACGACCTCCGTCCGGGCCTTCCCGGCCCGCGTCCCGGCGTCCCGGCCCGTTGACAGCGGCGCGCGCCGGCGGGTAGCGTCGGCGGCGCCTTGCGCCTCGCGCCCACCGACCTCCAGCACCTGATCGCCGTCGCCGGTCTCCTTCTCGTCGCCGCCCATGCCGTCGGCCACGTGTTCCGGCGCCTCCGGCAGCCGCCCGTGATCGGCGAGATCCTGGGCGGCCTGCTCCTCGGGCCGACCGTGCTCGGGGCCATCGCGCCCGACGCGCACGCCTGGCTCCTCGCCGACCGGCCCGCGACCCGGGCGGTGCTCGGGGCGGCCCACGACTTCGGGCTCCACCTGCTCATGTTCGTCTCGGGGCTCGAGCTGCGCGCGATCGCCGCGCCCGGAGAGCGCCGCACGGTCGCCGCCGTCGCGGTCGCCGGCCTCGTCGTGCCGTTCGGGCTCGCGGCGCTCGCCTTCTTCACGGTCGTCGACGCCGCGCCGCTCCTGGGGCCGGCGCGGAGCCGCGGGGCGCTCTTCCTCGTCTTCGGGATCGCCGTCGCCGTCGCCAGCATCCCCGTGATCTCGCGGATCCTGCTCGACCTCGGGCTCATGGAGACGCGGTTCGCGCGCGTCGTCCTCGCCACGGCGATCGCCGAGGACGTCGTCCTCTACGTGCTCCTCTCGATCGCCCTCTCGCTCGCGGGCGCCGCCGGGAGCGGCAGCGGCGCCGGGCACGGGCTGCCGGCGGCGCTCGGCCTCGAGGGGGCGGGGGCGGCGGCCCTCGCCTACCACCTCGTCGCCCCGGTCGCCCTCTTCGCGGCGGCGCTCGCCCTCGGCCCGGCGGCGTTCCGGCGGCTCGAGGCGCACCCCTGGAACCTCGTCGCCCGCAGCAGCCCGGTCGCCTTCCTGCTCGGGTTCCTGCTCCTGCTGACGGCGGCGGCGCTCTTCCTCGGCGTGGCGCCGATCTTCGGGGCCTTCCTGGCCGGGATCGTCGCCGGACGCGCCGCGGACCCGGCCTCCCCGGCCGCCGAGCGACGGCGCGTCGTGATCAAGGGGTTCTCGTTCGCCTTCTTCGTCCCGATCTACTTCGCCCTCGTCGGCGCGAGCCTCGACCTCGTCCGCCGGTTCGACCCGCTCTTCTTCGCCGGATTCCTCGTCCTCGCCTGCGCGGCCAAGCTCGCCGGGATCTACGCCGGCGCCCGGGCCGCCGGCGAGCCGGGCGGCGAGGCCGTCCACCTGGCGGTCGCCCTCAACGCCCGCGGCGGCCCGGGGATCGTCCTCGCCTCGGCCGCGCTCGCCGGCGGGATCATCGCCCCTTCGCTCTACGCCTCGCTCGTCCTGCTCGCGATCGTCACGTCGCTCCTCGCGGGCGCGTGGCTCGACCGGCGCTACCCGCGCGAGGCGCGCGCCCCCCGGCCGGCCGGGCCGCTGCTTTCGAGCCGCGACTGAGGCGCGTCCGGGTTCAGCGCCGGCGCCCGCCGGCCTACTTGCAGCCGAGCACCGAGCAGAGCTTCGGGATGTCGGCCGCCGCCGCGAAGAAGACGGTCGCGAACTTCCCGCCGAGGCCGAAGGCGTCGCTCGCCTCGATGTTCAAGCCGGCGGCGGCGATCTTCTTCAGGACGTCGTGGTAGCGGCCGAGCTCGTCCGCGTCCTCGTAGTAACAGGCGTTCTCGAGCTTCGGCGTCTTGCCGATCTTCTCGAGGGCCGCCTTCGCCTTCTTCGTGTCGCTCGCGTAGAAGTGGCCCTGGGCCATGTCGGGCCCCATCTGGTAGGCCCAGCTCCAGATGGCGTTCACCTTGGCCTCGCGGAACGCGGCGTAGACCGCGGCCAGCGAGCCGGGACGCGCGTCGAGGCTCACCGTCAGGATCTCGATCTTCCTTGCCGTCGCCATGTCCGACCCTCCCTTCTCCTCCCCTACACTCCCAGCACGATACCCTCGGCCGGCTCGCCCGTCGCCCCCGTCACGGCGCGCAGGTAGAGCGCGAGCTGGGCCGCGTACTCCGGGTGGGCGGCCAGGTCCTCCGTCGTCTTGAAGTCGACGACGGTCCAGGCGCCGCCTCCCCCCGGCGCGCGCGCCTCGCGGAAGGCGAGGTCGACGACGCCGTCGACGAGCGTGCCGTCCTCGAGACGGAGCGTCACGGGCGTCTCGCGGCGGCAGTCGCCGCGCGCGGCCGCGGCGGCGGCCCGGGCGAGCGTCGGGTGGCGGAGCGCGGCGGCGACGGCCCCGATCGCCGCCTCGACCTCGGCGTCGTCGGCGCCGACGAGCTTCCGCTGGACGCGGGCGAGGGCGCGGACGGCGGCCTCGCCGGCGTCGAGCGGCACGGCCGCCAGCAACGCGTGGACGAGGGTCCCGAAGCGCCGCCCGCGCGGCCGCCCGGCCACGCGGGCGCCGGCAGCCGGCTCGACGCGCACGTCCGCCGGGGTCGGGGCCGGGGGGGCGGCCGCGGCCGCGCCCGCGGCCGCGGCCGCCGCCTGCGTCGCCCGCGTCACCACCGCCGACGGTCGGGAGCCGCGCTCGACGGCCGCGTCGCGCCGCGCCGCCCAGGCGGCGTGCTCGCGCGCGCCCTCGCCGGCGGCGCCCGGGCCGCCGGCCGCGTCCTCGACGAGCAGCTCGTGGAGCCTCAGCCCGCCCGTGTAGAGGCGGTCGAGGTCGAGCGCCCGCGGGTCCCACCAGACGACCCCGGCGGGCTCGCCGGGCTCGCCGGGCTTGCCGCCGTCGCCGCCCTGGCTTCCCTCGCTTCCCTCGAACGCGTGGAACCCGGGCGCGACGTTGTCCTCGAGCCGCCAGTCGTCGAGCGCGGCCGGCCGGAGGTAGATGCTGAGCTCGCCGAACGGCGGGCACCCGGGCGCCGGGCGCGGCCCGCGCCGCCGCGCCGCCGGCGGGTAGATCGTCGGGTGGAGCGGGTCGACCCACCCGTCGAGCCGCCCGCCCGGCGGGTCGTCGCCCACGGCCGGGATGACGAGGAGGTCGCGGGCCCGCGTCGCGGCGACGTAGGCGATCCGCACCTCCTCGGCGCCGTCGGCCGCGAGGATGTCGTCCTGGTGGTCGCGGAGGTCGGCCGGCACGCAGCCGGCGAGCGGCACCGCCCAGAGCCGCCGCGATGCGTCCACGTGGCGCGACGGCTCGCGGCGCAGGGCCGGCGACGTCGGGTCGCAGAGGACGACGACCGGGAACTCGAGACCCTTGGCCTTGTGGACCGTCATGATGCGGACGCCCTCGGCGCCCTCCTCGGCGATCGGGGCCTCGTCGCCGCCGCGGCGCTCGGCCTCGCGGTCGAGCCAGTCGACGAACGCCCGGAACGAGGTCGTCCCCCGCGCCTCGAAGGCGCGGGCCCGGTCCGCGATCCGGAGCAGGTTCGCGAGCGCCTGCTCGCCCCCCGGCCAGAGGACGACGCCCGCGTGGACGCGCGCCGCCGAGAGGAGCGCGGCGACCGTGTCCGCGATCGGCCGCCGGTTGCGCGAGACGTGGAGCCGCCCGAGGACCGCCAGGGCGTCCGCGACCGCCCGCTCGTCGGCGGAGAGCTCGGGGGTCGCGGTCGCGCCCGCGCTCGCGCTCGGGCTCGCGCTCGCGCTCGGGCTCGGGCTCGCGCTCGCGCTCGGGCTCGGGCCCGCGGTCGCGCTCGGGCCCGCCTCGCCGCCGAACCGTCGCAGCGGGTGGAGCTTGCCGCGGGCGTGGCGGAAGGCGACGAGCGCCTCGTCCGCGATCCCGAAGAACGGGCCGCGCAGGGTCGCGTAGACGCTCAGCTCGTCGTCCGGCCACTCGACGGCGACGAGCGCCGAGCGGAGCGCCAGGACCTCCTCGCGCTCGTGGAACGACCGCCCGCCGACGAGGACGTGCGGGATCTCGCGCGCCTCCAGGGCGTCGGCGTAGAGGCGCGTGCGGTCGCGGCCGCCGTAGCCCGCGACCTTGCGGAAGAGGAGGCAGACGTGCCGCGGGCCCACCGGGACGCGGACCTCGCCGTCGCCGCCCGAGGGGTCGCGCTCGCCGACCGTCCAGCCGCTCCGGCGCACGAGCCAGTCGACGAAGGCGGCGACGGCGTCCGGCGTCGACTCCTCGACCGCCTGCTTCGTCTGGCGCACGCGTCCCCAGGGGCCGGGCGGCGGGTAGGGGCGCGGGACGGAGAGCGCGACGACGGACGGCTGGCCCGCGGGCGCGGGCCGGTGCGGCGCGAGGGGCACGTAGTCGGCCTGCGCCCCCGCCCCCGGCGCCGCGCCCGGCCCCGCCGCCGCGCCCGCCCCGCCCCCCATCGCCCGCGCGAACGCGTGGTTGACGGCGGCCTGGATCGCCGGCACCGAGCGGAAGCTCGTCGTCAGGTACAGCACCTCGGCCCCGCCGTCCTCGACGAGGAGCCGCTTCACCTGGGCGTAGACGGCGACGTCGGCGCGCCGGAACCGGTAGATGGACTGCTTCGGGTCCCCGACCACGAAGAGCTTGCCCGGCCGCGGCCGCACGGCCCACGGGTCGCCCTCCCCCGGGTCGTCGGCCGCGAGCAGCAGCAGGACCTCGGCCTGGAGCGGGTCGGTGTCCTGGAACTCGTCGACGAAGAGGTGGGTGAAGCGGTCCTGGAGCTCGCGCCGGACGCGGGCGTCGTCGCGCAGCAGGTCGCGCGCCCGGAGGAGCAGGTCGAGGAAGTCGAGCGCTCCCTCCTTGCGCTTCTGCTCCTCGTACGCGGCCACGACCGGCGCGAGGTCGCGCTGCAGGCAGGCGGCGAGGTCGGCGTCGGCCGCCCGAAGGAAGTCGTCGAGGGCGCGCCGCGCCTCGTCGCGCTCGGCGCGCACCGCCTCGCGCCGGAGCTCCTTTCCGAACCACCCCGTCGCGTACCCCTTCCAGCCCCAGTGCCGCTCGCGGGCGAGGTCGCGGAGCCTCGCCTCGACCTCGTCGTGGTCGCGGCGGCCGCGGAGCGCTTCCGCCTCGCGCACGATGGTCACGAACCGGGCGATCTCGTGCAGGCTGCGGGCCAGGTAGTCGTCGCTCTTGTAGGCGTGCGCGGCCCGGCTCGAGGCGGCGTCGAGCCGCTCGAGGACGGCGTCGATCGCCGCCGTCCGGTCGAAGGGGTCGCGGCGCCACGGCGCGTCGTGGTCGCGGCGCTCGACGAGGTCGCGGCAGGCGCGGATCAGGGTCTCGCGCGGCGTCTCGCGGTCGTGGCCGCCGGCGCGGCGGCGCAGGATGCGGCGCACGCCCTCGGGCGGGTCCTCGAGGGCCGCCGGGAACCACGAGTCGAAGGCGCGCTCGACGAGCCGGTCGAGGTCGTCGTCCTGGGCCATGTCGAACGCCGGGTCGATCCCCGCCTCCACCGGGCGCTCCTTCAGCAGGTCGGCGCAGAAGGCGTGGATCGTCGAGATGCGCGCCGCCTCGAGCTGCCCGAGGGCGCGGTCGAGGCGCCGGCGCTCCTCGGGCGGGGTCCCGGGCGCGCGCCGGGCCCGCTCGACGTCCGCGCGGAGGCGGAGCTTCATCTCGCCTGCCGCCTTCTCGGTGAACGTGACCGCGGCGATGCGCTCGAGGTCCGCCCGCCCGGTCCGCAGGACGGCGACGATGCGGCGCAGGAGCTCGCTCGTCTTGCCGGTGCCGGCGGCCGCCTCGACGACGAAGGTCGCCTCGAGGTCCGAGGCGATGCGGCGGCGCGCCTCGGCGTCGTCCGGCGGCCGGGAGGTCACGGGTGCCCCCGCAGCTTCTTGAGCGCGACGACGGCCCCCCCGTCCTTGCGCGCCGTCCGCGCCTCCTCGCGCGGACCGCAGACCGGCCGGTAGTCGCACCACTCGCAGGCGCCGCGGTCGGGCGCGGCCGGGAGGAAGCCGCGCTCGAGGGCGCCGCCGATCGTCTCGGCGAGCAGCCGCGCCGCCGCCCGCGCCGGCGCGTCGAGGGCGACGTAGCGCTCGACGAAGCCGCCCGTCGCCGTGCAGTAGTAGAGGCGGCCGCCCGCGACCCGGACCTCCGGGAAGAGCCGCTCGAGCGCGAGCGCGTAGAGCACCGGCTGGAGCGCCTTGCCGCCGGCGATCACGGCGCCCTCGGGGACCCGGTCGGAGCGGCCCGTCTTGTGGTCCGTCACGCGCAGGCAGGCGCCGTCCGCCGACCGCTCGACGAGGTCGATCTTGCCGCGAAGCCTGATGCCGCCCTCGAGGGGGACGGGCTCGGGGAACTCGTCGGCGGCGTCCGGGGGGTCGCCCTCGAGGGCGCGGTGCCCGGGGCCGAGGCCGAAGGCGAGCTCGAAGCGCTCCGGGACGAAGGCCGCGGCCTCGCCGGGAAGGCGGGCGAGCCACTCGCGCAGGTCCGCGCCGAGCGCCGAGACGGCGTCCTCGAAGACGCGGCGGATCGCCGGGGCGAGCCGCTCGCGGAACTCGCGGGCGACCTCGTCGAGGGCCGACTCGAGCCGGGCGCGCGCCGCCGCCAGGCGCCCGGCCGTCACCGGGAGGAGCCCGTCGCCGGCGAGGCGCGCGAGCGTCCGCCGCTGGACCTCGTGGACGAGCGAGCCGCGCTCGAGCGGGTCCAGGTCCTCGATCGCCTCCGGGACCTCGCGGGGCGCGAGCTTGAGGACGGCCTGGAGGAGGAAGCGGTACGGGCAGTGGGCGAACGCCTCGAGCGCCGTCGGCGCGTAGCCGCGCGCGCCGAGCTGGTGCGGGGCGAGGGCGGCGCGCCCGGCGTCGCCCGCGACCACGAGCCCGTCGGCGGGCGTCCAGGCGCTCGACATCCAGCGGCGGAAGCGGGCGCGGAGCGCGCGGTGGAGGTGGGGGTTGGCGTCGATCAGGTAGCGGAGCGCCCCCCGGCGCCCGCGCGCCGGGTCGCGGACGAGCGGGGCGAGGACGGCGAGGTCGTACTCGGCCTCGTCGACCGCGTCGGCGGGCCGCTCGGGCGCCGGCCAGTCGAGGCGCGGCGCGCCGCCGCGCTCGACGTCGCGGCCGAGCTCCTCGAAGCCCGGGAGCCGCCCGAGGACGGCGTGGGCCGCCTCGAGCGCGTAGAAGGACGGGACGCGCGGGCGCGAGCGCTCGAGGTCCATGGTCGGGAACGAGAGGACGGCGCGGGCCGTCGCCGCGCCGGCGGCGAGGCGCAGGGCCAGGCGCTCGGCCGCGATCCGGTCCGGGTTGCGCTCGAGGTCGCGGCCCCCGCCGATCCGCGCCCGGTCGTCGTCGAGGAGGAGCGGGTCCTCGACGACCTTCCTCGGGAAGATCCGCTCGGCCAGCCCGGGGACGAAGACGACGTCGAAGGCGAGCCCGCGGGCCTCGTCGAGGGCGGCGACGAGGACGCGCCCGCCGCTCGCGCCGGCGGGCGGGAGGCGGAGGTCGGAGAGGCGCCGGCGGAGCGCGACCTCGACCTCGGCCAGGTCGATGGGCCCGACGGGCGCCATCGGCTCGAGCTCGGAGAGGACCTGGAGGACGCGGCCCGGGTCGCGGAGCGCGCGCGCGGCCAGCGCCGTCAGCGGCTCGAGCCACTCGCCCCAGGAGGCGCTCGCCGGCAGGGCGTCGACGGCCTCGAGGAGCGGGAGGGCGAAGGCCCGGAGGGCGCGGAGGTCGGCCTGGTCGCGCTCGCGCAGGCGGGCGCGGGCGTCGTCGTCGGCGGCGAGGGCGCGGCGCTCGAGGTCGAGCGCCCGCTCGAGGCCGTCGAGGCGGCGCCGCCAGCGGTCGAGGCCGCCGATGACGGCCGCGTCGACGATGAGCCGCTCCCAGCGGCGCGGGGCGCGGAGCGTGCCCGCGACCACGGGCGCGTCCTCGGCGGCGGCGGCGGCGGCCAGGAGGTCGTCGTCCGCGGGCTCGGCGGCGGCCGCGGTGCCGCCGCCGCCCGCGCCGGCGCGGTCGTCCCCGGGCGCGAGCGCGAGCGGCGACAGGTCGTCGGCCGGCGCGACGAAGCGGTCCGCGCGGGGCGGGGCGGCGGGCGGGGCGCCGTCGCCCGCCGCGTCCGGGACCTGGCCGAGCGAGAGGTACTCGACGAACGCGCGCGCCGAGAGCCGCTCCGCCTTGCAGCGGAGGAGCGCGACGAGCGCCCGGCCCGCGGGGTCGGGCCGGACGGCGCCCTCGCTGAAGAGGGCGGGCACGCGGGCGCGCCGGAACGCCTCGACGAGGTGGGCGCGGTAGAGCTCGGGCCGGTGGAGGAGCACGGCCATGCGGTCGAAGGGGACGCCGCGCTCGGCCTCGCGCAGGATCCCGCGGGCGATCTCGACGGCCTCGCGGCTCTCGCCGGGGGCGGCGAGGAGGGTGACGTCGTCGCCGAGGGCGCCGGGCGCCGCGCCGGCGGGCGTCTCGCGGAAGAGGCCGGCCTGGAGGCGGGCGAGGGACGGGCCGGCCGCCGGCCCCGGGCCCCCCCGTCCCCCCTGTCCGACCGGGGCCGGCTCGGCGGCGACCTCGAGCGCCTCCTCGAGGTACCGGCGCGTCCGCTCGTCGCCCGCCGGGAGCGTCGCGAGCACGTCCGGCGAGCGGGCCGCGAGGGCCGCCGCCAGGTCCGCCTCGCGCCGCGCCTCGACCGGGACGTCGAGGAGGAGGAGCGGCGGGAGGTCCGAGGCGCGCGCGGCCGCGGCGGCCGCCTCGAAGATGTCGGCCCGGTCGGCGAGGCCCGCGGCGCCGAGCTCGCCGGCGTAGGCCCGGTGGACCCGGTCGAGGTCGGCGAGCGCGGGCGGCAGCGCGCCGGGGGCGACGCCGGCCTGGCGCAGCTCGCGGAGCGTGCGGGCGAGGGCGCGCGGGAGGCCGGGCCGGTCGGCGACGCGCGCCAGCCGGCCGAGCTCCGAGGCCCGGGTGAGCCGGAAGACGACGCGCGCGCAGAGGGCCTCGACCCCGAGCCCGCCGACGGGCGCGAGCCCGCGCCGCGCCAGCTCGGGGAGCGCGAGCTCGAGGGCGAGGCGGGCGAGCGTGGTCCGGCGCCGGCCGAAGGTCGCGGGAACGTCCGCGGCCTGCGCCGCCCGGGCGAGGCGGGCGCCCGCCTCGAAGGTCGGCGCGACGATCAGGGCCGGCGCGCCGGCCGGCTTCTCGGCGAGCCAGCGGGCGGCGGTCTCGAGGCGCGCCGAGGCGCGCGGCGACTCGATGAGCCTGGACCGGGACATCCCGGCCGCATGCTACTTCGCGATCGTGAAGGCGTCGAGGACCGAGCCGTCGTCGCGGATCGCGGTCGCCGTGAGCGTCCGCCCGTCGATCTCGACGAGCACGTAGTGGTGGGCCTCGACCGAGACGGCCGTGAACGAGGACGTCCCCGCCGGGTGCGTGCCCGCGCCGCCGCCGCCCGTGACGATGTAGACGACCCCCGGCCCGGCGCCGGCGAAGTCGCGGCGCGGGCGGGTGCGCTCGTAGACGTGGGCGTGGCCCGTGAAGACGACGTCGACGCCCGCCTGCTCGTAGAGCGGCGAGACGAGGTGCCGGATGAGCAGGTTCGAGCCGGCCGTGAACTCGGGGGACGAGCTGTAGGGCGGGTGGTGGTGGAACGCGAACGTCCACGTCCAGGGGCCGGGCCGGTTGAGCTCGTCGATGAGCCAGAGGTGCTGCGGGCTGCCGGGGATGATGAACCCGAGCGACGTGTCGAGGGCGAGGAAGCGGGCGGGCCCCCACTCGAACGCGTAGTAGCGCTCGGAGCGGGCGGGGTTCGTGCGCGGGACCTCGAACGCCTCGAGGTACGGGTCGCCTAGGTACGCGATGATGTCGTGGTTGCCGAGCGACGGGAAGAACGGCGCCCGGCGGGCGTTCTCGCGGTAGGGATCGAAGAAGCGCTCGTCGTAGTGGCGCTCCTCGCCGGCCGGGTAGATGACGTCGCCCGTGTGCAGGTAGAAGTCGGGGTCGGCGGCGCGCATGAGGTCGGCGACGCGGCGCTGCGTGCGGCCGCCGTTCCCCGAGTCGCCGACGACGGCGAACCGCACGCGCGCCGCCGCCGGGTCGGGCACGCGGAAGGTCTCGACCGGCCCGAGGCGGGCGCCGTCGCCGAGGACGCGGTAGTGGGCCGTCGACCCGGGCGCGAGGCCGGCGATCTCGACGCGGTGGGCCGTCCCGGGCGCGCCCTCGACGGCGACCGAGCCGAGCGCGGGCGTCGGGCCATACTCGACGGCGCCTTGCTGCGGGACCGTCGTCTTCCAGAGGATCAGGGCCGACGTCGCGTCGACCCGCTGCACGTACGGGTAGCGGGCGAGGACGGCCCCCGGCAGGCTCGAGTTGAGGACATCGAAGACGCCCGTCTGCGCCGGCGCGCCGCGGGCGGGTCCGACCGGCGTCACGCGCAGGCGTACGGCGCGCTGGTCGGTCGCCCCGAGGTCGGCCGCCGATGCCCAGACGTAGCGGTGGACGGCGCCGGCGGGCGCCGGCGCCGAGGCCAGGCCGGAGGGCCCCGCCGCGCCCGCCGCCGGGGTCGTGGGGAAGTAGGTCGCGCCGCCGTCGGCCGAGCCCTCGACCTCGACGTCGACCGGAAGCGAGGACGGGTGCGAGACGGTCAGGTCGATCGCGATGTCGCCCGAAAGGCCCGCGGCGGGCGTCGTCACGGCGACCGTCGCGGGGGGGCCGGCGGGGGGCGCGGCGGGTGCGGCGGGCGCGGCCCCCCCGGCTCCCGGTGCCGCTCCGCCCCCGCCCCCTCCGCCGGCTCCGCAGCCCACCCCGAGCGCGACGACCACGAGCCACCGCACCAGCACCAGCACGAGCACCGTCCGCGACATGAGACGCCTCCGCCCACGGGTTCCGGGACCGTCTCATCGGGACGAGCGCGGGCGCGCGTCTTTGCGAGCCCCCGCGTCCCCTCCCGTCTTTACGCGTCCGTGACGCACGGGTCGCCGCCCCGCGCGGATACGTGTGCATGAAGGCTCTCGTCACTGGAGGAGGCCATGAGGCGCTCTGCGCTTGCGTTCTCTCTCGTCGCCATCTCGATCTCGCTCTTCGTCGCGCTCCCGCCGGCCGCGGCCCGGGCCCAGGGGCTCCAGGTGGACCCCGGCGACCCGCACAAGCTGCGCTACAACGGCCGTCCCATCGTGCTCTTCGGCGGGACGAACAATTACCCCGCCCAGTCGCTCCAGGAGGTCATCCGCGAGCTCGACGAGAACCGGGCGCTCGGGACGAACTTCGGGAGGTTCTGGACCCTTCAGGGAGACACGCTCTGGCCCTGGAAGCGCACGGGTCCCGGGCGCGCGAGCGACGGGCTGCCGAAGTTCGACCTCGCGCAGTGGGACGAGGCCTACTGGGACCATGTGCGGGCGATCGTCCAGGCGGCCCGCGACCGCGGCTACTTCTACATCTGGATGATCTTCGATGACGTCGCGCTCGAGAACGGGCCCGACCGCTGGCAGCGGTTCCCCTTCCACCCGGACAACAACATCAACAACCTCGGGCTCAACGCGCGATCGGCCGACGGGAACGGGCCCGGGCAGTTCAACGACCTCTCGAACGCGAGGCTCGTGCAGCTCCAGGAAGCCTACGTCGACCGGACCCTGCGCGAGCTCGGGCCGCTCGGCAACGTGATCTTCGAGGTCGCGAACGAGTCGGACGCCTCCTACGGTTGGGGGCGGCACTGGATCGAGCGGATCGCCCGCGCCGGCTACCTCGCGGTCCACAACCCGGCCGTCGACCACGACCGCTACGTCGCCGACCCGAACCTCACGTTCTTCGCCTTCCACGGCGAGGCCGCGCCCGAGGACACGAACCGTTACACCCTCGACCGTTACCGCCGCAACAAGATCATCATCAACGAGGAGCAGTTCGGCTGGCCGTACAACGTGCAGACGATCCTCCACATCGTGTGGGGGTCGCTGCTCGCGAGCGGCACGTACGTCTGGGACTGGGACGACGCCTTCGACTTCCCGCGCCTGCCCCTCGGGAGCCGGCTGTCCGGGAACGCGGCCAGGTTCTTCCAGCTCCTCCAGCCCGACTACGAGATCCTGGTCCCGAGGAACGACAAGGTCCACGGGAGCGCTTACTGCGCGGCCGTCCTCGGGCACGAGTACCTCGTGTACTCGTGGGAGGGGGCGACGGTCGACCTCGACCTCGGCGACGCGCCGGCGACGAAGGTCTTCGACGCGACCTGGTTCAACCCGCAGGTCGGCGGGATCCACGCGACCTTCACGGCGCAGGGCGGCGCGGTCCGGAGCCTCGTGAAGCCCGACGCCGGGACGTGGGTCTTGTTCCTGAGGACGCGCATCCCGTCGCCGAACCCGAACCCGAACCCGAACCCCACGCCGACCCCGACCCCGACCCCCACCCCGACCCCCACCCCCAACCCGAGCCCGGTCCCCCCGCCGGCGGGCACCGGCCTCAAGGGCGAGTACTCGGGTCGGAAGGGCTTCCTCTTCTTCTCGTTCACGCGGCGGTTCACACGCGTGGACCCGTCGATCGGCTTCGACTGGGGTCGCGGCTCGCCGAGCGGCTCGATCGAGGGCGATCGGTTCGCGGTGCGCTGGACCGGCCAGGTGGAGGCGCCGACGACCGAGGTCTACACGTTCACGACGCTCTCCGACGACGGCGTGCGCCTCTTCGTCGACGGCCGTCCGATCGTCGACGCCTTCGCGCCGCACGCGGCGCGTGAGGACTCGGGCGCGATCGCGCTCGTCGCCGGGCAGAAGTACAGCATCCGCATCGAGTACTACGAGAACCGGGGCCAGGCCGTCATGAAGCTCTTCTGGCAGACGCCGACGCGGGCGCGCGAGGTCGTGCCGAGCGCCCGCCTCTATCCGGCGCGGTAGCCGTACCGGCCTGCCGAAGACAGAAAGCCACAGAGGCACGGGAGAACACGCAGGTCACAGAGACTCGACTTCTCGAGGCTCTGCGATCTCCGTGATCTCTCTCTGCCTCTGTGGCAAGAAAGGCCAGTCTCGCCGGACCCCGCCCGTCTACGTGTCTAGACGCGCCGCGGATCCGGGTTCGCCCGGTTCCACGCCGCCTTCACGTCCCGCGTCCCGAACGCCTCGACCGCGCGGCCGAGGACGCTCTCGAACGGGAACCAGTCCATGACGCCCGGGTGCGTCCGGCGGAACTCGTCGTCGGAGCGATGGATCGCCCGGCGCAGGTCGTCGAGCTTGCCGTCGCGTCCGAGCTTCGCGAACACGCCGTTGAAGAGCTTCTTCTCGGCCGCGCTCGCGTCCGTGCGCGGCAGGCGCGGGATCCCGTAGAGGAGCGGGTTCGTGACCCGGGCGGCGCCCGAGATCGCCTCGCGCGGGCGACGCTTCGCGAGCGCCTCCTCGATGTCGGCCGCGATCTCGCCGGCCGTCTGGGGCCTCGCGCCGGCCTTGAGGGCGTCGGCCCACGCCTTCTTCGTCGCCGGCGCGAGCCCGTAGTCCTTGACGGTGCGGGTGAGCCGGTCGACGAAGTCGGGGCCGCCGTCCGCCTTCCAGTCGATGAGGAGCCGGGCGAGGTCGTCGAGCTTTCCGGCCTTCTTGAGGTCCGCGAAGAGCCCGTCGAGCGTCCGGACGGCGCGCGCCTGCACCTCGGGGTTGCGCGTGCGGATGCCGCGCTCGATCGGCGCGAGCGTCTCCTCGAGCGCGCCGGTCATCCGGCCCGAGATGTCGCTCAGGACCTTCTGGGTGAGCTTCCTCCCCGTCGGGGCGCCGACCTCGCCGTTCGGGTTCTGCGGCGGGCTCACCAGCGTGACGTCGCCGTTGCGGTACTCGTAGGTGCGCTCCGAGCCCGCGATCGCCCCCTCGTGGCCGGGGCGGGGGCCCACGATGCTCGTTCGGCCCGTCTCGAGGACGACGCGGTAGCCGCCGCGCGGCGGCCGCAGCGCCTCCCAGCCGGCGATGTTGACGACCTGACGGTCCAGCATCGACCGCAGGTTCGGATAGAGCCGCGAGTCCTCCTCGTAGACCGCGACCTGCACCTCCTCGGGGAGGGTCAGCGCCACCCCGCCCACCCCGCCGACCGTTCCGCCGTCCACGATCCGGGTCCCGCGCCCGCCGATTCCACCGACGCTCATGGCCCCTCCTCCCCTCTCGCTCGCGCGCCAGCGCGCGGCCGGAGGCTCGAAGCCCCCTCCGATGGTCCTTTACCGCCGATGGGTACTGGGGTCAACACCGTAGCCGAGGCAAAATTGAACTTGACGTCGGTTTCAGGTCAGGGCATGATCGCTCCCGATGCTCGGGCCCTCGCCGACGCGTTCGTGCGCGTCGCTCGCCCCGACGCCCCCGTCCACCATCAGCCACGGGAGCCGAAGATGCCGTCGATCAAGCTCGGCGCCTCCTGGTCGAGGCTCCTGCGAAGGTACGAGGACGACCACCGTCACCCGGTCAACCGCGCCTGCCACACGGTCGGCGTCCCGCTCATCGCCGCCTCCATCCCGACGGCGGCGACGCTCGTCGGCCTGCCCGTCGCCGCCGGCCTGTTCGCGGTCGGCTGGACCTTCCAGCTCGTCGGGCACGCCTTCGAGGGGCGCAAGCCCTCGTTCGTCGACGATCGCCGCGCGCTGCTCGTCGGCCTGCTCTGGTGGCTGAAGAAGGTGCGGCTCCTGCGCATCGAGGAGACGGCGCCGGACGCCTGATCGGCCGCGCCCGGGACGCGCGCTCTACCCGACCGCGCCCGGGGTCGGCGCCGTCGAGCCGTAGGCGGCCCGGCGCCGGCGCGCCGCGGCGAGCAGCCGGATCAGGGCCCAGCCGATCGCGATGCCCGTGGCGGCCATGAGCAGGGTCCAGCGTTCCCAGCCGAGCGTTCGCACCCAGACGTCATCCGTCCTTCGCTGGAGCGCAAGCCCGAGGCACGGCACGCCGTACGCGCCGATGACGAGCGCGCGCCCGAGCGCCGTCAAGCCCCCGGCGGCGCCGGCGGGGGTCGCCGCCTCCAGGGCTTCCGTCAGCCACGGGATGAGGCAGACCGCGGCGATCGTCGCGATGGCCGCGAGCGGCTGCCAGACGGCCGGGTACACGGGCTCGAGACGGGCGAGCAGGTCGAGCGCGAGGGCGGCGGCGAACATCGCCGGCGCCCCGGCTCGCCGCCATCCGGCGCGGGCCGAGCGCGCGAGCGTCGCCGAGCCCCCGACCGCCAGCGCGTAGCCGACGGGGTCCAGGAGCGCGTCCCGGGGGCGAAGGCCCCCGACGTCCAGGCGAAACGCGATGAAGAGGACCCCCATCGCGACGCTGAAGGCCGCGGGCAGCAGCCTCGCGCGTGGCGAGCGTCCGGGCGAGAACGCGGCCGCGGCCGCGATCGCCGCCAGCGCGAGCAGGAAGACCGCGGGCGCGAGATCCGGCCCGAGCGCCCGGAGCTTCGACCACGGGCGCTCGGGGCCCTCGCTCTCCGCGAGCCTCCCGGCCGAGCCCGCGACCCGCTCCGCGAGACCGGGGGGCGCCTCCACCCGACCCGCGGCGATGGCGCGCTCGAGGGCGGCGGCCAGCTCCGGCGGGATGTCCCGGCCTTCGAGGCGGGCCGCGGCCTCCCGCCGCACGTCGGCGTCGCGGGCCGCGAGAAGGAGCCTCCCCGCGACGAGCGGTCCGGCGCCCCAATCGAAGGCCGGGCTCGACAGGGCCCTCCGGTCCCCCGCGAGGGCCCACGCGAGTGCGATCCGTCGCCTGTAGGCCCCGCGGGTCTCGCGACCGGGCGGCGGCGGCTGGAGCGGCGCGACGCGCCCGTGGATCTGCGCGAGCGCCTCCCGCGCTTCGGGGACCGGCACCACCGAAGCGATCTGGACCGCGCCGCCGACGCGCGAACCCGGCCCGTGGTCCGTGCGGAAGTACGAGGACCACCGGCCGTAGGGAGGTGCCCCCGCCACCGCGATGGCGGCGAGGTCGGCGGCGATCCGCCGCCGCCATCGGTCGGCCGTCCACGGGCCTTTATCGGCGCCGGGCGCCTCGAGGACGGCGACGATCGGCGAGGCGACTGGCTCCGGATCGGCCCTGGGCGAGAGCGAGAGGACCCTTCCGGCGACCGGCTCGCTCGTGACGAACTCCCATCCCCCTCGCCGGCTGCCGCCCGTGACATGCCACTCCTTGACGTGCCATCCGAGAACGCGGGATGGCCCCTCCCAGCCGAGCCGGAGCGTGCACTCGATGCTCCACGACCGCGTCGCGGCCCTGCCGTGTCGATGGAAGATGCCGAGCCCCGGCGGGTGGCCCGAGCCGGACACGGTCCACGGGTCGTCGACCGGCCCCTGCCGGCGCACCTCGACCGTCTCGCCGATCCGGATCTCCCGCACCTCTTCCCACTCGAGGGCGCCCTCGGGGTCGGAGAGGCGGGCGACGCGGAGCACGGAGGGGCAGTCCCGCGGGGTGCCGGCGAGCAGCAGCCGATGCCACTCCGTGGACGGTCCGTAGGCTTCCGGAAACCGCCACACGGGCGGAGGCGTAGTCTCCGGAAGCGTCAGGCCCATGAGGAAGTGCAGCCATTCGCGCTCGGGCGAGTGCGACCGGAGAAAGCGCTCCGCGAGGTCGGGCAGGTCGGCCTCGCCCGGGACGTCCGGCAGGCCGAGGGCCTGCGCGAGCCACTGCCGCGGATCCTCCGCCCCGTGCGCCCTCCACCAGGCCGGCCAGTCGGGGACGACGCCCAGGTGACCCGTCCGCAAGCGCAGCCACTCGTCGAGGGGCCACCGCTCCCGGTCGACGGCGCCCTCGACCCGCTCGATCGCGCGCTCGACGCGGCGCCGGTGGCTCGCGCCGCGCGGGAGACCGTGCACCTCGCGCCAGAGCTCGACGGCCGGTCCGACCGCAGCTTCGTCCAGCGGCTTCTCCACCTCTTCGACGCCGTACGGAAGGTCGCCCAGGTGGCAGAGGATGAAGGCGGCGAGGGTTCGAGCTCCGACGGGGCGGGTGCCATCGTCTGCCGTCCGCTCGAGATGGGTCACCATCGGCGCGCGCGCGGGGGTCGCCGCGATCGCCCGGGCAATGCCCACGAGATCGGAGGCCACGAACGGACGTCCTTCGTCGCGTCCGGCCGCGGCCGCAAAGGAGATCAGGGCCTCGAGCATCCGCACCCCTCGCTCTCCTTGCTCGGCGATCCAGGCGTTCGCCACGTCGGCCTTCCCCTGAAAGCGCACCGCCCCATAGGCGGTCAGAAAGGTCGAGAGGGCCGTCGCGTGCCCCGGGTGCGCGGGATCGGCGAGGGCCGGGCCGAGCCGGTCGAGCAACCCGCGCAGGGCGGCAGGCCGGACCTGGTACACGGTGCGCCGGTCCTCCGTCGGGTCGGCCTTCAGGCACGCGAGCTCGAACCTCAGGTCCTCCCACTCCGCCGGTGGGACCTCGACCAGCAGGTGGAACCCTTCGTCGGCCTCGACGAGCGCCTTCTCGGCGAGGGCGATCGCCTCCGCCGGGCGCCCGTCGAGGAGCCTCTCGCGCGCGGTCTCCATCCGGCAGCGGAGGAGGGCACCGTGGATCTCGAGGAGCCGAGCTTCGTCGCCGCGGCGGACCCGGCTGAAGCGCCGCTTTACGCGCGCCCCGTCGACCCTGTCGAGGGCCCTCTCGAGGACGGCCGTCGCCGCCTCGTGCCGCCCCGCCCCGTGCAGCTCCGCCGCCGTGGCGATGAGGGCGTCCGGCGTGACCCCGATACGCGGGAGGACCAGGGCCCACGAAAGCGCGGCCACGGCCGCCGCCCCCAGGATCCCCGCTCCGAGCGGGGCGCGGTTCCGGAAGCCGAAGCGCCAGGCCCGGTAGGCGAAGGTGGGCGGGCGGGCGCGGATCGGACGGCCCTCCTCGAAGCGCTCGAGGTCCTCGAGGAGGGTGCGGGCGGTCGCGTAGCGGCGCGCGGGCTCCTTGGCCATGGCCTTGAGGCAGATCACCTCGAGGTCCGCGGGGACGCGCGGGTTCAGGCGCCGCGGGAGGGGCGGGTCACCGTGGATGATCTCGTGGATGAGGTTCGGCAGGCGCGCGCCGGCGAACGGCGGGCGGGCCGTGAGGCACTCGTAGAGGATCGCGCCGATGGCGTAGATGTCGGTCGCCTCGCCGATGCGCGCCGTCTCGCCCGCGGCCTGCTCCGGGCTCATGTAGGCGGGCGTTCCGAGGAGCTGCCCCGTCCGCGTGAGATCCCCGCCGGCGGCGAGGTCCCGGGCGAGCCCGAAGTCGGAGACGTAGGCGTCGCCGGCGGCGTCGACGAGGACGTTCGCCGGCTTGAGGTCGCGGTGGATGAGGCCGTGGGCGTGGGTGTGGGCGATCGCGCTCGCGATCTGGCGCACGAGGCGGACGGCGCGGGCCGGAGTCACCTCGCCGCGGCGGACGAGGTCCGCGAGGGAGCCGCCCTCGATCCAGTCCATGCTGTAGAAGACGCGGCCGCCGGTCTCGCCCACCTCGTGGATCGCGACGATGTGCGGGTGCCGCAGGCGCGCGAGCGTCCGGGCCTCGCGCCGGAAGCGGTCGATGGCGGGGCCGTAGACGATCTCGCCCGGCATGAGGACCTTGACCGCCACCGTCCGGTCGAGGGAGCGCTGGCGCGCCTTGTAGACGATCCCCATGCCGCCGCGCCCGAGCTCGGTCAGCACCTCGAAGTCCGCCGGCAGGGCGGGCGGCGCGGTCGCCGCCGGCGCCGCCGTCGCCGTGCCGAGCGGGGAGAGCGGTGTCTCGGCGGCCGCGACGGCGACCGCCTCGAGGCCACGCTTGACCCGCACGACCTCCTCGACCGCGAGGCCGAACTCGCGGGCGAGGGCCTCGAGCGGCACCGTCTCGCCGGCGGCGAAGCGGCGCGCGATCTCGTCGGCGAGCCGCCCGACCCGGTCCTCCCGGGCCGAAGAGCCGTCCGGGACCGGGGTGTCAGCCGGCGGCGCCGTCACGTCGGTCCGAGCCGGATGCCGATGGACAGGAGGGTCCGCTCGGCGGCGCGCGCGAACAGGCGATCGTAGGCTTCGCGATCCCCCCGCTTCGCCCGCTCGACGAGAGCGGCCGTGCGTTCTTCGGGTCTCGGATCGGTCGGGTCCACGGAATCCTCTCCCATCATACAGGGAAGGAACCCGGACCGGGCGCCGCGGGATCCTGGACCGCGGCCGGCGATGTGGAGGCGGCACCGGGATTTGAACCCGGGATGAGGGTTTTGCAAACCCTTGCCTTGCCGCTTGGCTATGCCGCCCCCGGGGAGGAGCCGATTATAGTCGGGTGCCCGGGAGCGTCAAGGGCGGCGCGGGTCGCGTGGCCGGGGGCGGCGCGGGGGGCGGGGGCGCGGGCGGAGGGGTTGAAACGCACGAGGGAGGGTGTTAGAATTCGCGCCCACTGTCGATGGACGGAAAGATAGGAGAGGGAACGGCGAAGGGCATGATCAAGATCTCCGTGCGCGAGGACGAGCCGCTCGAGAGCGTGCTCAAGCGGTTCAAGCGGATCTGCGACAAGGAGGGCATCAAGAAGGCCCTCAAGCAGTACTCGTACTACGAGAAGCCCTCCGATCGGCGCCGCCGCAAGGAGAAGGAGCGGCTCCGCAACATCCGCAAGCAGGCTCGCAACAAGGCGAAGGCGCAGGCCAAGTCGATGGCCCGCGCTCGCGCCGCCGGCCGATAGCTCTCGCGAGCCCGGTTCCGCCCGCCCGCCGCCGCGCCCGCGCCCCGAGAAGGGGCCCGGGACCGGCGAGCCGGCTCTCCTTGCGCGAGGACCAGGGGGCATGGCCACACCCGAGGCGACCTGCCTCTTCTGCCGGATCGTCCGCGGCGAGCTGCCGAACGAGAAGGTCGCCGAGACGGACGACCTCTACGCCTTTCGCGACATAAACCCTCAGGCCCCTTACCATATCCTCGTCGTTCCGAAGCGGCACATCCCGACCGTCAACGACCTTCCCGAGGCCGACGCCGACCTGGTCGGGCGCATGATCCTCCTCGCCCGCGACTTCGCCGAGGACCAGGACTTCGCCGCCGAGGGCTACCGCCTCGTGCTCAACACCAACCGGGCCGCCGGTCAGTCCGTCTTCCACATCCACTTGCACCTCCTGGGTGGGCGGCACCTGAGCTGGCCCCCGGGCTGAGGGGTGCCGCCGGCGCCGCAAAGCGCGCCATGAAGGGACAATCGCGCCTGCGACGGTTGACGAAGCTCGCCGCGCCTGTTTAGATATCTCCTATCTCTCGGGTCCGGGTCCGGGGTGTTTTTGCCCACCCAGGTGTCCGCGGCCCGGTCGGCATGAAGGACAACGGGGAACCGACCGAATGGACCCGAACGACCTCCAGGAAGTCCGGAAGTTCATCGAGGGGCACACCTCCAAGGTGAGCCTGCGGGACCTCGAGAAGAAGGGCTTCCGCAAGGTCAAGGTCCTCCGCTCGAACGACATCGACGAGCTCATCCGGCGGGCCGTCCACACCGTGATCGCGCAGGAAGGCGCGCGCGTGACGACGGCCGCCGAGCAGGAGGAGCTCGTCCGGCGTTCGCGCGAGGAGCTCCGGGAGATCATGCAGCAGGCCCAGGCGGCCGAGCAGGAGCGGGCCGAGCTCGCCGCCGCCCGCGAGACGCTCGAGGAGCAGGTGCGCGTCCTCCAGGAGCGGCTGCGCGGCCGTGGGGACCTCGAAGGGAAGATGAAGGAGCTCCAGCGCCGCCTGGCCGACGAGGAGGATGCGAGGCGGGCCGCGGAGCAGCGCGCGGGCTCGGTCGACGTCGGCGCCATCTCGCGCGCCGAGGCCGCCGAGCGGCGCGTCGCCGAGCTCGAGCGCCGCCTCGGCGACGCCGACCGGCGCGTCCAGGAGGCCGCCCGGACGGCCGAGGGGTGGAAGGAAGAGGCCGAGCGCGGGCGCGACGCCGCCCGGCGCGGCGGCGACCTCGAGATCACGCTGGCCGCGCTCCGCGACGAGAACCACAAGCTCCGGGACCGCGCCGGCCGGGTCGAGACCGAGTCGCGGCTCAAGGACGAGATCGAGATCCCGAAGCTGCGCGAGCGGATCGAGGACCTCCAGGGGGAGCTGCGCGGCGCGAAGTCCGAGATGCAGCGCCTCCAGGCCCAGGGCGCGCTCGCCGGCGTCGGCCTGGACGAGAGCCGCATCCGGCTCCTCTTCAAGGAGATGGCGACCGAGCTGCGCGCCGGCGGCGGCGGCGGCGGCCCGGCCGACCCGGGGCTCGTGGACCAGATGGGGCGCATGTCGAAGATGCTCTCCGAAGGCCTCGCCCGGATGACGGAACGCCAGAGCGGGGCCACCGGCGCCGATCTCGACGCCATGAAGGTGAGCCTCGAGAAGCTCTTCGCGCACGAGGCGGCGGGCGCGATCGAATCCAACGTCGACTCCGTCGAGGTGAAGGAGAAGACGACGGCGGACGGCGTGAAGGATCACCTCAAGAAGCTCAAGTCTTTGAGAAAGGGAAGGAGCTCTGAATGAGCGCGGAGGGTGGTGGGGGCAAGAGGCCCGACGTCTCGATCGCGAAGCCCCAGGCGGCGGCCGCTCCGGCCGCTCCCCCGGCGGCCGCAGCCCCGTCCCGCGGGCCCCAGCTCGAGCTCGGGAAGGGACTCGACGTGGGCACGGCGAACCTCATCAGCGCCGTGCAGGACAAGGAGGGCAACCTCTACATCAAGAGCCAGCGCAACGCCTTCATCGACATCGACCAGGATGACTTCACGCGCAACATGCTGACGAAGCTGGGCGTGCAGTACGTCATCCTGAACAACCGGATGGTCGTGGTCGGCGACCCGGCGTTCGAGCTGGCGAACATCTTCAACCGCGAGACGCGCCGCCCCATGGCCCACGGCATGATCTCGCCTAAGGAGTCCGACGCCCTCCCGATCATGAAGCTCCTGATCGAGAAGCTGCTCGGCGCGCCCCAGAAGCCGGGAGAGGTGTGCTACTTCTCGATCCCGGCCGAGCCGATCGACTTCTCGATGAACGTCATGTACCACAAGGGCCTCTTCCAGGACCTCCTCTCGAAGATCGGCTACGAGGCGAAGCCCCTGATCGAAGGGCACGCCGTCGTCTTCGCCGAGCTCGCCGACGACGACTTCACGGGGATCGGCATCTCGTGCGGCGGCGGCATGTTCAACATCTGCGTGTCGTACAAGACGATCCCTTGCTTGAGCTTCGCGACTTCGCGAGCCGGCGACTGGGTCGACCAGAACGTGGCCCAGGTGCTCGGGATCAAGGCCTCGAAGGCGACCGCCCTGAAGGAGAAGGGCGTCGACCTCCGGAAGCCGATGAACCGCGAGCAGCAGGCGATCGAGATCTACTACCGCGAGCTGATCAAGTACACGCTCACGAAGATCAAGGAGAAGTTCGAGTCGGCCGAGGGCATGCCGAGCTTCCCCGAGGCCGTCGACATGGTCTTCGCGGGCGGCACGAGCCTGATCGGCGGGTTCGTGGACGTCGTCAAGCAGGAGCTCGAGAAGATCAAGTTCCCGCTCGAGATCAAGAACGTCCGTCGCGCCGACGACGCCCTCAACTCGATCGCGAAGGGCTGCCTCGTGGCCGCCATGAGCGAGAGCTGATCGATCGCAGGCGGACCGCCTTCAGGCGTCTTCTTCTCCGACTCGCGTGCGCCGCCGCCCTGCTGCTCCTGGGCGGCGGCGTCGTTTCGGCCGCGCCCGAGCTCGAGGCGCCCGGCGTCGTCGTCCGCTACACCGAGGGCGACGAGGCCCGGGCGCGCGAGGCGGCGTCGCTCGTGCGCGAGCTCGCGGACGAGGTCGAGGCGGCCCTCGGCCTCGCCCCGCCCGAGCCCGTGACGGTCGTCCTGGCGCTCACGGACGGCGGCTACGAGCGCGCCGTGCGCGAGCTCGCGGGCGGCGGCCCGGGCCCGCCCGACTGGTCGCTGGCCGCGGCGATCCCGGGGCGGAACGCCGTCGCCATAAGGGCCTCGCGCCTGCGCCTCCTCACGTGGGCGGACCTCCGCCCGACCCTCGCCCACGAGCTCGCTCACCTCGCCCTCGGCCCCGTCCGGGCCGAGATCCCGCGCTGGCTGAACGAGGGGCTGGCCATGTACGCCGAGGGCCGGCGCCTCGCCCCCGAGGAGCGGACGGGCCTCGAGCGCGAGGCGCGCCTCGGGACCCTGCCCGAGCTCGCGGCCCTGGAGAGCGGCTTCCCCGAGCACGCCGCCCTGGCCGAGACGAGCTACCTCTACAGCCTGGCGTTCGTCCGCGCCCTCGAGGAGCGCGGCGGGCCGGAGTCGATCCGCGACCTCGTGCGCCGCCTGGACGAGGGCCTCCCGCTCGACCGCGCCTTCCTGCGCACGTACGACTCGCCGATCGAGGGCTTCGACTCGGGCTTCCGCGGCCGGCTGGCGCGTCGTTACTCGCTCGTCCGCGACTTCTCGGAGCAGGCGACGATCGTCACCTTCCTGGCCGTGCTGGCGGCGTTCGCGGGGATCATCGTCGTCCTGCGGCGGCGCCGCGCGATCCGGCGCATGGACGACGCGCCGGAGCCGCCGGCGCCGACCCCGCCGACCCCGCCGACCAACCTCCGGCCCCCGCCGAACGTCGAAGGATGAGCGACAGGGGGGAGCCGGGGGAACATGAAGAAGCGCCATAGCCTTCCGTTTCTGTTCGCCGCCGTCCTTCTCCTGCCGGCGCAGGCGCTGGCGGACGCGGGCGAGCTTCTCGAGCCGCTTCGAGCGGCGCACCTCGCGCGGAGCGACGTGCGCGTCGAGGTCGAGGAGCAGGCCCTCATCGCGCGCGGCGCGGCCATCCGCCAGGCGGTGGAGGAGGCGTACGCGGCGGAGAAGATGTTCAACGTCAAGGTCTCGCTCCACTTCGTGCTGCTCGCCATCGACGGGCGGGCGACCGCCCGCGACATCGTCGAGCGCATGCGCGAGACGAAGGACCCGGGCGAGAAGATGCGGCTCGCGTTCATGCTCGGCAAGCTGCGCGACCCGGAGGATGGTCTCTACCTCGAGAAGGCGATCGAGACCGAGACCGACCCGATGCTCCGGAAGCACATGATCCGATCGGGGGGAGGCATCAACGCCGGCGCCCCGAGGCTCGCGGTCCTTCAGAAGATCGCGCGCGAGAGCCCCGACCACAACCTCCGCATCGAGGCGATCCGCGGGATCGAGGAGCGGGCGAGGCTCGACCCCGCCGCCGCGCCCGAGGCCGCGCGCTTCCTCATGGACCTCGCCGCCGGCGCCCCGGACCCCTCGATCCGGTCGATCGCGATCCGCGGCTGCGCCAACATCGGCGGCCGCGAGGCCGTGCCCTTCTTCAAGGACATCCTCGACACCGACGACCGCACCAACAACCGGGCCGAGGCGGCGAAGTTCTTCGCCCGGGCCGGCACGAGCGACGACGTGCCGTTCCTCCTCGGCGTCTACGAGCGCGAGCGCGTCTACTACCTGAAGCAGAAGGTGAAGCAGGCGATCGACTCGATCCGCGCGCGCGCCGGGGAAGCCCCGCTGCCGCCGCCGGCCATCCCCCCCGCCCCACCCCCTTCCCCCGAACGAACCCCGCCCCCTCCCCCTGCCCCACCCCCGCCCCCGGCCCCCGACTCCACCCGCATCGTCGTGGCCGCGATCGTCTTCACCGAGGATCCGCACGCGCGCTCCGTGTTCCTCACGGGTCCCGGCGTCTTCGAGCCGATCTCGTTCCGGATCGGCGATGACCTGTCGGCGCGGCCCGAGTTCGGTGCAGCGTTCCGAGGCGTGAAGGTGAAGGAGATCGAGGAGCGGGGAGTCGTCCTCGTCGAGGCGAGCGGGCTCGAGCTCCGGATCCCGCTCCGGAACCCGCACGGCGGGCCGCGGCGCGAGCCGCGACTGTTCTAGCTAGCCCGGACCCGCCCCCAAGGCCTCCACGATCGAGTCGCGCAGCTCGCGGAAGTCCGGCGACTCCGCCAGCTCGAGCGCCCGGTCGACGGCCGCGAGCGCCTCCGCGAGTCGGCCGGCGACCCCGAGCGCCTGGGCGAGCGTCGCGTGGCAGGACGCCATCTCCGGCTCGAGCGCGACCGCGCGGCGCGCCGTCGCGATCGCCTCCTCGTGCAGGCCGAGCCCCGAGAGCGCGACCGACAGCTCGGCGTGGTAGGCGGCCTTGTGCGGGGCCAGGCGCACGGCCTGCTCGAGCCGAGGGACGGCGCGCTCGTAGTCGCCGAGCACGGCCCGCAAGTAGCCGGCGTTGTAGGCGACGGCCGCGTCCTTCGGCCGGCGCCCCGACAGCTCCTCGAAGGCATCGGCCGCCTCCTCGCGCCGCCCGAGCGCCTCGAGCAGCTTCGCGTGCGAGAAGCGGAGCGGGTGGTCGGTCGGGGCCGCCCGCACGGCTGCCTCGAGGTGCGGCAGGGCGCGCTCCGAGAGGCCGAGCTGCTCGGCGGCGAGCGCGAGGCGCGCGCTCGGCAGGTCCGCCTGCGGATCGAGCGCGAGCGCGCGGTCGGCGGCGTCCAGCGCCCGCTCGAGGCGGTGCCGCTCGGCCTCCTCGCCCGCCACGTGACGCACGTTCATGAGGGCGACGGCGAGGTTCCGCCAGTACCACGCGTCCTTTCCCGGTCCCCACCACGGGAACCGGCGCCCGAGCTCGCGCCCGGCGCGCACGTCCTCGGTCGCGCGCTCCCAGTCCTCGAGCGCGACGATGCCGAGCGCCGTGGCGACGTGGCCGTCCGGGACCTTCGCCTGCGCCCCCTCGGGCAGGGCGAAGAGCCCGCTCTTGCCCTCGCGCAGCGTCGCCGCGATCACCTCGCCCACGCCCACGCGCCACGTCCGCATGTGCTCCTCGAGCCGCCGGCGGTCGCGCGTCTCCCAGAGCTCGCCCTCGTCCTCGACGGCGAGGTCGGGGACGAGCAGGTCCTTCATCTCGTCGAGGAGCGCGACGCAGAGCTCGTGGTAGCCGGGCCCGGCGCCGCTCGTCCGCGCCTCGCCCTCGAGCCGCTCACCGGCCGGATCGACCGCGATCAGCAGCGGCTCGGCGGCCGGGTGCAGGTGCAGGGCCAGGCCCGCGTAGCCGTGCGGGCTCTCGGCCGGCACGGCGAGGACGTCCTCGCGGGCGGCGACCGCGCGCGCCCACGCCAGCACGGTCTCGCGGTCGACCTTCGGCCGGCCGTAGTAGACGAGCTTGAGCGCCAAGGCGGGGGCGGCCGGGCCTACTGCCCGCCCGACCGGAGCACGCCGATGAGGAACCCGAGGCCGAAGAGCGCCGACACGACGAGACCCCAGATGCCGAGCCCGGTGAGCACGCTAGGGAGCGTCGCGGCCGGCTCCGCGATCCGCATGGCGGCCGCGTTCACGAGCAGGTAGCCCGAGGCCGCGAACATGCCCACGATCAGGACCGCCGCGGCGAGCCGGTTTCCCGACCGCGAGCGCTCGAGCAGGCAGCGGTCGAAGCCCGGCCCGTCGGGGACGTACTTCACCTGGAACTCCCCGTCCCGGAGCTTCGTCGTCAGCACGCGCAGGTCGCGCGGCAGGCGCTGGAGGAAGTAGACCCCCTCCTCGAGCGCTCGGACCGTGTCGCGCGAGTGGTAGGTCGGGTCGGCGAGCCGCTGGAAGTAGATCTGGAGGATCTGCGGGCGGATCGCCGAGATCGGGTCGAGCTCGGGGTAGATGTCGCGGGCGATGCCGTCGATCGTCGCCAGCGCCTTGCCCATGAGGAGGAGGTCGGGCGGCAGGATGATCCGATGCCGCGTGATGATGTCGAAGAGCTCGCCTATGTAGCGCGCCACGTCGACCTTCATGATCTCCATCTCGTAGTAGCGATCGATGAGGTCGTAGATCTCGCTCTTGAGCGCGCGCAGGTTCGTCGCCTCGCTGATCAGGCCCTGCTTGAGGAAGAGCCTAAGCATGCGGTCGACGTTCTTCGTCAGGAGGGCGACGAGGAACCCGAGGAGGTCGTCGATCCGCTCCTGGTCGAGGATCCCCATCATGCCGAAGTCGAGGAGGCAGATGATGTTCCCCGGCATGACGAAGATGTTCCCGGGGTGCGGGTCGGCGTGGAAGAACCCGTGGACGAACGTCTGCGTGAGGGTGATGCGGATCCCGGCGCGCGCGATCGCCTCGCGGTCGAGGTCTTCGCGCGTGAAGATCTCCTCGGACGTCATCTTGACGCCGCGGATGAACTCGAGCGTGAGGACCTTGTCGGTCGAGAGGTCCTCGTAGACGCGCGGCGCGTAGACCTGGGCGTCGCCCTCGAAGTTCTTCTTGAACTTCTTGACGTTGTGCGCCTCGCGCTCGAAGTCGATCTCCTTGTGGATCGACTTGTCGAACTCCTCGACGACCGCGACCGGCTGCCAGCGCTTGAGCTCGGGGATCCGGTCCTCGGCCAGCTCGGCGAGCAGGCGCAGCAGCTCGAGGTCCGTGTCGATGATCTTGCGCAGGTTCGGCCGCTGCACCTTGACGGCGACCTCGTCGCCGGCCTTCAGGCGCGCGCGGTGGACCTGGGCGATCGAGGCGGCGGCGAGCGGCCGGTCGTCGAACTCGGCGAAGACCTCGTCGATCCGGCAGCCGAGGTCCTCCTCGATCGTGCGCTTGGCGTCGGCGGACCCGAACGGCGGGACGCGGTCCTGGAGCTTGCGCAGCTCGTGGATCAGGCTCATCGGCACGAGGTCGGGGCGCGTCGCCAGGATCTGGCCGAACTTGATGTAGGTGGGCCCGAGGTCCTCGAGGGCGAGCCTTATGCGCTCCTCGGTGCTGCGCTTCTGGACGTCCTCGAGGCCGAAGCGCCCGAACGTCAGGCGGTACTTCGTCCGCTCCCAGAGGCCCGTGAGGCCGAGGCGGAAGACGACGTCGTCGAAGCCGTACTTGATGATGACGGCGACGATCTCGCGGATGCGCTGGAGGTTCCGGAGCGTCCGCGGGAGGCGCGCGATCGTGAACCCGGTCGCCAAGGCTACGCGCGCACTCGCGTCAGGAACTCGAACGCGCGGCGCGCCTGCTCGGGCGCGTCGTGGCTGTGGCGCGAGAGCTCGACGGTCACGAGCCCGCGGTAACCCTGCGTCTCGAGGGCGTCGAGCACGGGCGAGAAGTCGATGTCGCCCTCGCCGAACGGGAGGTGCTCGTGGGCGCGGTCGCGGATGTCCTCGATGTGGACGTTCACGGCGCGGCCCGCGTACCGGCTCACGGCCTCGACGATCGAGAACGTCTCGGCGCACGGCACGTGCCCGAGGTCGAGCGTCAGGCCCAGGTCGAGGCCGAGCGCGTCCTCGAGCCGCTCGTACTTCTCGAGCGTGTCGACCATGTGCCCGGGCTCCGGCTCGAACCCGACGCGCACGCCGCGCGCGACCGCGCGGTCGAGGACCCGCGACACGCCCCACTCGAGGCGCCGCCATGCCTCGCCCTCGTCGCCTTGCGCCGGGTCGCGGCGCCCCGAGAAGAGGGCGATGGCCTCGGCGCCGAGGTCGGCGGCGATGTCAACGGAGCGGAGGAGGAGGTCGAGGCGACGCGCGCGCCCCTCGGGGTCGGCCGAGACGAGCGACGGCTCGTGCTTGCGGCGCGGGTCGAGGATGTAGCGGGCCCCCGTCTCGACCGCGCAGCGCAGGCCGAGCGTGCCGAGCCTTCGCGCGACGGCCGCAACCTCCGCCGGCGTCGCGCGGAGCGGGTTCAGGTGGTGGACGTCGAGGGTGAGGCCGACGCCCGAGTACCCGAGGCCCGCGATGACGTCGAGGGCGTCGTCGAGCGCGTGGTGCGCGAAGCCGTTCGTGTTGTAGCCGAGCGCCAGCATGCGCTTATGGCGCGGTAGGATAGCCGGCGACCACGCACTTGTAAATGTGGAAGCGGACGTCCCCCTCCGGCGCCTCGGCGACCCGGAGCGCGCGCCGGTGCTCGGCCGGCGCGCCGAGGAGGAGCCGCCGGATCTCGGCCTCGGCGGCGGGCGGCGTCGCGCTCCGCACGCACCAGTCGCGCACCGATGTCCCGGTCTCGAGCTCGGCGAAGCCGCGCTCGCAGGCCGTGACGCGCAGGCCCGCGGCCTCGAACCACGCCACCCACTGGGCCGCGCGGTACGAGCGCACGTGCGTCGGGTCGTGGAGGCGCTCGACGGCGTCGACGAGCGTGTCGAGCGCCGGCTCGTCGTGGCCCATGAGGTCGGTCAAGGCGACGCGCCCGCCCGGGCGGGCCGCGACGCGCGCCATCTCGCGCACGGCTCCCGCCGGGTCGGCGAAGTGGTGCGCGGCCGTGCGGCAGACGACGGCGGCGAAGGCGCCGTCCGGGAACGGCAGCCGCTCCGCGGCCGCGCGCACGAAGCGGACCGCACCGGCCGCGAGGCCGCGCGCCCGGGCGAGGTCGCGCGCCGCTGCGAGCATCGCCGGCGCCGGGTCGAGCGCGAAGGCGCGCGCTCCGGCGCCGGCGAAGGCGATCGCCGTGTGCCCGGCGCCCGTCGCCACGTCGAGCACGCGCTCGCCCGGGCGCGGCTGCACGAGGTCGAGGAGACGGCCGAGCGACCGGCCGCGGGCGTGGCTCTCGCTCGCGACGTAGTTCTGGGCGACCTTCTCGAACTGGCGAACGGCGTCATCCATGGTGTCGCTCCGAGTGTCGTCGCCGCCGCGGCCTCAGGCCGCTACGGGCTGGAGCTTGAGGACCTGGGCGGCGCGGCCGAAGACGTCGGCGCCGAAGCCGAGGGCCCGGCAGAGGGCGGCGTGGCGCTCGATCGGGTTGGGCTCGCGCGCGAGCGCGAGGGCCGGGCGCGCGCCCACGTGGGGCGCGAAGACGATCGGGTTGCAGGGGACCGGCACGTCGCTCCCGTAGATGAGCCGCTCGCGCAGGTCGGCGAGGGCGAGGAGGCGCGGCGGGTAGGCGACGCGGATCGCGCTCCCGAGGGCCGAGATGTCGCCGTGGAGGTTCGGGTGGCGGCGCGCGACCTCGATGAAGGCCGGGAAGTGGTCCTCGCCCGCCCGGTGGATGATCCCCGACATGCCGCAGTGGGCGGCGATGACGGTGACCCCGGCCTCGAGCGCCGGGACGAGCCGGAGCGGGTGCCCGAGCGCCTGGTCGACGACCGGGATCGTGTGCTCGTGTCCGGTGTGCGTGAGGAGCGGGAGCCCGAGGTCGACGAGCTTCCGGTAGAACGGGGCACAGCGCGGGTCGGCCGGGTCGAAGGCCTGGCTCGGCGGCAGCCACTTGATGAGGACGGCGCCCCGCGCCTTCACGCGGTCGAGCTCGTCGAGGGCGTCGGCGCGGTACGGGTTCACGGACGGCGCGGCCAGGAAGAGGTCGGGGTAGCGCTCGACGGCGGCGAACAGGTAGTCGTTCCCGACCACGATCGACGTCGTCTCCCGGTCGAGGCGGCCGCGCCGGTCGTAGCGGCCGTCGAGCGCGAGCAGGACCGCCCGGTCCACGTGGGTCGAGGACCGAACCCAGCCCGCAAGGCTCTCGAGGTAGAAGCGGTCGGCGTCGGCGTCGTCCGCGAACCGCCCGAGCCCGAGCCTCCAGCGGAGGAAGCGCGACACCAGGGAGCGCCGGTAGGCGGAGGAGAGGAACCCGCCGTTGCTCTCGGCGACCCCGATCAGATGGACGTGAGCGTCGATCCGCACGGCGTCGACAGTATACCGAAACGCGGCCGAGCGCGCCCGCTTTACGTGAATTTTCGCCGGCTAGGGCGGGATGGGGTGCGTGTATCCCTCGATCTCGGGGTGCGCCGTGTCGTCGAGCGAGGGCGAGACCGCCCCGGCGATGGCGATGCCGTAGGTGTTCCAGTTCTGCTGGTTCGTGAGGCCGGAGACGGGGGAGCCGTTGAGGGCCGTGGACGAGTTCGACTTCGGGACGATATACGACGGTCGCTGCTCGCGGTAGTAGACGCGGAAGTCGGCGCCGGGCACGCCCTGGTAGTCGTAGACGAAGACCTCGTCGAGCTGGACGACGTCCGTGTCGTAATGCCCCGTGTAGTAGTCCATCGAGATCGACACGAGCGGAAAGCCCGGGTAGGGGTCGAACCGGCAGTTGACCACGCGCGTCTGCCGCGGCGGCTTGTCCGAGCGCGCGCCCGGCGTCGCGAGCGTCTGCACGGAGATGGCGGTGTACGCCGTGCGGAAGTAGGAGTCCTCGATGAGGAGCGTTCCAGGAGTGTTCGTGCTGCCGCTCACCCCGTAACCCACCCCCTGGACGTCCGCCCGCCGGATCGTGACGTTGCCCCCCCAGTAGTCGCCCGAGCTCCAGGCCGCCGCGTTCAGCGGCTCGTAGAACGCGCGTGGGTGCCCGCGGACGACGAAGCCGTCGAAGGTCACCCGATGGACCGGGTAGCCGAAGAAGGCCTCTTCCCAGCAGTGCCAGGCGACGAAGTCCCGGATGACGGTCTCCGGGTTCGCCCGGTTCTCGAAGCCGTCGGTGCCCAGGTGCCACAGCGTCAGGCCCGTGGCGGTCGCACCGTACACCTCGTTCCGGGCGAACTCGCGGATGGGCAGGAGCTGCATGTCGACGAGGTCGTACTCGCCGCTCGCGCGGATGTCGGCCCCGGCGAAGCGCGGGACCTTCGTGTCCTGCCGCGAGGCGGCGAACCAGAAGAGGTTGTACCCCGAGCCGGCCACGATGCCCTGGTGGGCGCCGACGGCGTTGGCGGCCACGTTGTCGCGGATGTGGTTGTTGAACCCGAGGAACCAGAAGGCGGAACCGTCGAGGCCGTCGTTGTTGCGCGGGTTGTTGTAGCCGCGCACCGCCATGACGAAGTTCCGCTCGATGACGTTGAAGCTGTCGTTGCCCCCGAAGCCCACGATTCCCGCCCCGCCCCAGTTGAAGAGGACGTTCTCGCGGATGAGCCCGTGGTGGCTGTTGTCGAGCACGAGCCCCCAGCGGAACGGCATGGGGTCGAGCGGGCACGTGACGGCGTTGCCGAGGAACGTGAACTGGTAGCCGTTGGCGGGGGAGGGCACCGGCCCCTTGAGGTTGAGGAAGTGGACGGGGTAACGGCCCTCCTGGTTCGTGCCGAGATGCGTGACGGCGCCGCCCGCGTTGAACGTCGTGTTGTCGACGTCGTCGGTGGTCGTCCGTCCGAGGCCCTGGAAGGCGGCGTGGCGGACGTCCACGACGGCGCGGTGGGTGAAGAGGACGTGGCCGCGGACGCCGGTGGCGTTCTGGGACTTGATCGAGACGTTGCGCGTCATGTTGCCGATGTGGGGGAGGAGCTCGAGCGTGCCGGAGGCGTTGCGCGCGCCGCCGTGGTTGAACTGGAGCGCGCTGGTGAGGGTGAGCGTCCGCCCGTCGGCGGAGACGCTCTGGATCGTCGGCGTCTCCCACTGCGGGGTGTAGTTGTACCAGTACTCGCCGTCGATGAGGTGACGCGTGTCGGGGAGACAGACCTTGTCGCCCGCGCGCCAGCCCGAGACCGGCTCCGAGAGGAGCAGGGTCGTCTGGCCGGCGGCGGGCTCGGCCGCGAGGCGGACGAACGTCGGCGTGCGCGGGGCGCCGTGGATCGTGACGCGGCCGAGGGCGACGAGGCCGTTGCCGTACTGCTCGGGGTCGGTCGCGGTCGCGAGGGCGACGTTCGCGAAGACGACCTGGGCGGTGAACGCGGCCGGGATGGGCGCGGACTGCGTGCCGATCTCGAGGGCGCCGCCGTCGAGGACCTGGAGCGTCGTGACGACGAGGCGCGTGCTCCGGTCCGTCGCGAAGCGGAGCGTGCCGCCGTCCGCGACTCCGACGGTCTTCACCTGGCTGTCGGCGAGGTCGTAGGTGACCGTCGTTCCCGAGACGATGCGGACGACGTCGGTGGTGGTCGGCACGCGGGCCGGGCTCCAGGTCGCCGGGTCGGACCAGGGTCCGGTCGAGACGCTGCCGATCGTCGGGCTGGCCGCGAAGTTCGGGATGTTGACCTCGGGCGGGTTGCCGCTGGCGGCGCGGACGTCGACGAGGAACGTGTCCTCGCCGATCGCGTTGTCGTCGTCGCGGACGGTGACGCGAACAGTGCGGACTCCCGGCGTGGCGAAGACGTGGCTGGCCGCGACCGTGCGTGCCGCCTGGTTGACCGTGCCCGCGGTCGTCGCCGTCCCATCGCCCCAGTTGATCGTGGCGGTGTGCGTGTCGCCGGTGCCGGCGTCGGTGAACGTGGCGGGCGGCAGGCTGACCGTCCCGCCCTGGGCGATCGTCTGGTCGAGGCCGGCGTTGACGGCGGGGGCGGCGTTCTGGACAGCGACCTGGAACGTGGCGCTGGCGGGCGCGCCGGCGTCGTCGGTGACGGTCACGCGGACGGTGAACGTGCCGTTGTCGGCGTACGTGTGCGATCCGGAGACCGCGCGGGCGGTGGCGTTGACCGTGGCGGCGGCCGGCGCCGTCCCGTCGCCCCAGTCGATCGTGGCGGTGTGCGTGTCGGATGCGCCGGGATCGGTGTACGTGGCCGCGGCTGCGACCGTCAGGAGGCTTCCCTCGGTGCCCTGGCGGTTGGCGCCGGCGGTGACCGCGGGCGGGGCGTTGACGACCTGGACGACGAACGTGTCCGAGGAGGCGGCGGCGTCGTCGTCCACGACGGTCACGGTGACGACGTAGGCGCCCTCGCTCCCGTAGGCGTGGCTTCCGCCCGCGACCGTGCCGGAGAGCGGGTCCACGGCGGCGGGGACGGGCGTCGAGCCGTCGCCCCAGTCGATCGTGGCCGTGTGGGTGTCGAGCGCGCCGGGGTCGAAGACGGTCGCGACGCCGGCGAGGGCGAGGAGGCTGCCTTCGTCGACCGACTGATCGGCGGCGGCGGTGACGACGGGCGCGGCGTTCCGGACCTGGATGACGAGGGTGTCGTTACCGACGGCGGGGACGGACGCGTCGTCCGTCACCGTGACGGTGACGAGGTACGCGCCGTCGTCCTCGTAGACGTGGGTCGCGGCGATCGTGCCGGCGAGCGCGTCCACGAGCGCGGGCATGGGTGGGGTGCTGTCGCCCCAGTCGACCGTGGCGGCGTGCGCGTCGAGCGTGCCCGCGTCGACGAAGGAAGCGCCGGCGAGGTCGACCGTGGCGCCCTCGTCCGCTTCGCGATCGGCGCCCGCGAGGACGATGGGCGCGGCGTTCGAGACCGTCACCAGGAAGCCATCGCTGCCGGCGGCGCCGGTGTCGTCGGTGACCGTGACCGTCGCCGTGTACGTCCCGTCCTGGGCGTACGTGTGCGTCGCGGAGACGGTCCGGGCGGACGGGTCCACGGTGCCGGAGGCGGGCGCCGTTCCGTCGCCCCAGTCGATCGTCGCCGTGTGGGTGTCGTTCGGACCGATGTCGGTGAACGTGGCCAGGGTCGAGAGCGCGAGCGGCACGCCTTCGGCGGCCGTGCGGTCCCCGGCGGCGACGACGACCGGCGCGGCGTTGCCGTCGACGACGGTGACGGCGAAGCCGGCGCTTCCAGGCGCGCCGGCGTCGTCCGTGACCGTGACGGTGACGGTGTAGGCCCCTGGCTCAGCGTACGTGTGCCCTCCGGAGGCCGTGCGGCCGTCCGGGTCCACGGTGCCGGCGACGACGGTCTCGTCGCCCCAGTCGATCGTCGCCGTGTGCGTGTCGTCGGAGCCGGCGTCGGAGAAGGTGGCCACGACCGCGATCGAGTCGCCCCGGGTGATGCTCCGATCGTCGCCGGCGACGACGGTGGGGGCGACGTTGGCGACCGTGATCTGGAGCGACGCGATCCCCGTGTCCCCGGCGTCGTCGGTGACGGCGACGGCGACGGTGAACGTGCCGTTCTGCACGTAGACGTGATCGCCGGCGATCGTGCCGTTCGTCGGAGTCACGGCGCTGATCGGGCTCAGGTCGCCCCAGTCGATCGTGGCCGTGTGCGTGTCGTTGGCACCGGCGTCGGTGAAGGCGGCGACAACCAAGGCCGAGTCGCCTTCGTTGATGGCCTGGTTGCCGCCCGAGGTCACGGTCGGCGCGGCGTTGGCGACGGTGACCAGGAGCGACGCCGTGCCGGCCTCGCCGGCGTCGTCGGTCACGATGACGGTCACGGTGTACGCTCCGTTCTGAGGGTAGACGTGTGTCTCCGAGACAGTCCCGTCTGTGGGCGCCACCGTGCTGACGGGGTTCAAGGCGCCCCAATCAATCGTGACCGTGTGCGTGTCGTTCACGCCCGCGTCGGTGAAGGAGGCCGTGACGGTCACGGATTGGCCTTCGTCGATGGTCTGGTTCCCGCCCGCGATGACGATGGGCGCGACGTTGGCGACGGTGACCAGGAACGACGCCACTCCGGCCTCGCCGGAATCGTCGGTGACGCTGACCGTGACGGTGAAGGTCCCGTTCTGGGCGTAGACGTGGCTGCCGGCCACGGTGCCGTTCGTCGGCGTCACGGTGCTGACGGGGCTCAGGTCCCCCCAGTCGATCGTGGCGGTGTGCGTGTCGTTCGTGCCGGCGTCGGTGAAGGATGCGGCAACCGAGACCGACTCGCCCTCGTTGATGGTCTGGTTTCCCCCGGCGGTGACGGTGGGCGCGACGTTGGCGACGGTGACCTGGAACGACGCCGTGCCGGCTTCGCCGTCATCGTCGGTG
>Ga0187892_10001048_pt1 | contig 66973 bp, 65 predicted proteins | sample MA1701073metaG_FD_139345 | JGI IMG/M metagenome (GOLD analysis project Ga0187892, IMG submission 139345) | Bio-ooze microbial communities from a basaltic lava cave in the Kipuka Kanohina Cave System on the Island of Hawaii, USA - MA170107-3 metaG ... | reverse complement strand
CAGCCACCATCGCATCCACAAAGCCTAGCTGTCCCGTCTGCTTGATCGCCATCGCCGTGACCCCCCGCCTCTCGCAAACAAGGAATCACCAACCAGCCAATTGTGCAACAGTCCCCCAAGGGGGGAGGGAATCAGTCGCTAGGACGGCTCCGTTTCGCGCACCGCGGGCGCGGCGGCCGGCCCCCGCAACGACGCATCGACGGCGTCGCGATAGCCGAAGCGATCGATATAAGGCTTGAGCCGCTCGACCACCTTGCGCTTGAGCGCCGCCGGCAATTCATAGCGCGAGACCTTGTGCTCCGATCTCTCGGCGATGAAGGCGCGCATCGGCGCCTCGGCTTGATCGAAGCCCGGAATGTCGAGACGCCGGTAGATGTCGCGCATCGACGCGATCGGGTCCTTGACGAAATCCTCGTAGCGCAGCTCGACCAGGCGCCCCTTCGGGATCAGATGCTTGTCTTCCTCGTAGGCCTCGGTCAGCCGCGCGAACATGTCGAGGACATAGTCGTCGAGCCAGGGATCGAGACGCGGCGGATTGTGCAGGCCCTGCACCGAATAGAGCGCGCGCCAGAGCTTCACAGTGGAGGGAAAGACGTTGACCGGGTTCCGCGCGAGATAGACGTAGCGGGCATCGGGAAAGAGCTTGGTCAACAGCTTGAGGCGAGCGGCATTCGCCGGCGTCTTCATGACGAGAGGCTTGCCGTGCTTGAGCGCGAGCCGCCGGTAGTACCACATATAGGCGTCGGCCCATGTCTTCTTCTCGGCCTCGCTCAAACCCTTGAAGTCGAGATACTCGCTGTCGGCGGGGCCGAAGCGCGGCCAGGCATGGGTGAGATAGGGCGTGCCCTGTCCCAGCATCATCATGCCGAACTCTTCTTCCTGCGGACGTTCGAAGCCGACCGGCACGTCGTCCTGCGGGCGCTTCTTCGGCAAAAGCAACTTCATCACCCTGTCGAGATGGCCCTCGGTGAGCAGGAAATGATGGGGGAAGAAAGTTTCGTAGGTCGTGGGGTAAGCGAGATTGGGATCGACCGAGAACAGGTCGTGCAGGAAGGTGGTGCCGGTGCGCCAATGGCCGATGACGAAGATCGGAGGCTGATCGAGAGGAAGCGCCCGGGCGCGCCTCCGGTATTTCGCTTCGGAGATCCAATAGAGCACCGAGTTCCACGGCACCCACAGAAACAAGGCGAGCGTGTCGGGGATGCAGTTGAGCGTGAAGCTGTAGCGGCCGCGGTGAAACAGCTTCATAAGCGCGCCGAAGCGCATGCCGAACCAGAAATAGATCAGCCGTCCGCCATAGCGCTCGATGGTGAGCGAGGGCATCCGCGGCTTGGCGCGGCGCCGCCTGCTTGTCTTGCCGGCTTCTTCCGGCGGCACAACTTCGTAATCCGGCACGCGAACACTCCCAACGGGGCGATGGCTTGGATCGGCTTCGATCGCCGCGTGTAAACGCGATCTGTGGCGAAGGGAAGTCCTTTGGCCGGCGCCCAGGGCCGGCCCCGCCTGCCCTCGATCTAGCTTTCGAGCGCCGCCTTCACCGCCGCGGCAAGCTGCTTCAGATCGAACGGCTTCTGCAGGAACATAAAGTCCTCGTTCTCGGCGAGGTGCTGGCGGAACGCGTCCTCGGCATAGCCCGAGATGAAGATGACCTTGAGGTCGGGGCGCTGGCGCCGCAGGCGCTCGCAGAGCGTCGGGCCGTCCATCTCGGGCATCACCACGTCGCTGACCACGAGATCGACGTCGCCGTCGTGGCGGGCGAAAAGGTCGAGCGCTTCCGCGCCGGTCGTCGCCTCGAGCACGCGATAGCCGCGCTGGCCGAGAGCGCGCGCGGCAAAGCTTCTGACCGCGTCCTCGTCCTCGACCAGGAGCACGGTGCCGCGTCCGGTCAGATCCTTCGGCTTCTCTGGCGGGCGCTCGACCTTCTCGGCCTCACGCTCGGCCTCGGTTTCGATGTAGCGGGGCAAATAGAGGCGCATGGCCGTGCCCCTGCCCAAGTCGCTGTCGGCGAAGACATAGCCGCCGGTCTGCTTGACGATGCCGTAGACGGTCGAGAGCCCGAGCCCGGTGCCGCGGCCGACCTCCTTGGTCGAGAAGAACGGCTCGAAGATCTTCTGCCGCACCTCTTCCGTCATGCCGGTGCCGGTATCGATCACCTCGACCAGGACATATTCGCCCGGGGGCATGGACCGGGCGCCGAGGAGGCGCGCTTCCCCCTCGCCGATATTGGCGGTGCGGATGGTGAGCTTGCCGCCGTTCGGCATCGCGTCGCGCGCGTTCACGGCGAGATTGATGACGACTTGCTCGAACTGATGCAGATCGGCCTTCACCGTCCACAGGTCGCTCGCCTGGTCGAGGGTGAGCTCGATATTTTCGCCGAGCAGGCGGCCGAGCAGGATGGACAGCTCCGACAGAACGTCGCCGAGCTGTAGCACTTGCGGGCGGAGCGTCTGCTGGCGGGAGAAGGCAAGCAGCTGGCGCACGAGCCCCGCGGCGCGGTTGGCGTTCTGCTTGATGTTGATGATGTCCTGGAAGGCGGGATCGGTGGGGCGGTGATTCATCAGCAGGAAATCGGAGAAGCCGATGATCGCCGTCAGCATATTGTTGAAGTCGTGAGCGATGCCGCCGGCGAGCTGGCCGACCGCCTGCATCTTCTGTCCCTGCGCGATCTGCTTTTCGAGCGCGCGTTGCTCGGTGGTGTCGATGGCATAGGCGATTGCCGCCTCGTTGTGGCCCTCGCTCTGCTGGATCGCGCTGAGATAGATCCTGCCGCTGCGCTCCTTGGCGCCGGCGAAGGCGATGTCAACGGCCTCGATCAAGCCCTGACGGGCGAAGGCGGCTTCGAGCGCGCGGCGGAGCGCGGGGCGGCTATCGAGCTCGACCAGACTCTCGAAGCCGAGCGTTTGGCCCTCCTCGGGCGCGGCACCGAACAAGCGCATGAAGGCGGCGTTGGTCGCGCTGACGAAGCCGTCGCCGTCGACCGTGGCGATGGCGATGGGCGCAGAATGGAACAGCCGCGCGAATCTGAGCTCGGCGGCGCCCGCTTCCTCGAGCTCGCCGGGGCCGCGATTGAGCACGAGCGCATGGGCGAGCCCGCCGGCGGTGCCGCCGCGCGGCAGACGATGCAGGATGCGCACGGGGAGGCTCGTGCCGTCGGCCTTGAGCAGGTCGATGTCGTAGCGCCGCGTCGTCGCTTGCGCCTGGCCGCGAGCCGCCGCCGGCGCGATCAACGCCGCGCTGTCGGCGGACATGAATTCCGCAAGCTTGAGCGACCGGCCGGCGACTTCCGACAGGTCCAGCCCGAGCCACTGGGCGAGCGTGGCGTTCAGATAATCGATATTGCCGTCGGCGTCGGCGGTGAAGAACCCGGCAGGGGCGCTGTCGAGATAGGCGATCGCCGCTTGCACCTTGGCGAAGCTCGCCTCCTCCCGCGCGCGCTCCATGGTAATCTCATCGACCTGCCACACCACGAGCGCCCCCTTGCGGCCAGAGCGCGGATCGGGGGGCATGGGCTGGACCGAGATGCGGAACCAGCGCGGCGAAATGCCGGCCACCTCATCGTCCTCGCCCGCCGGAGGCAGGCGGAATTCCTCTCTGAGTCCGCGGCCCTGCTGCGCCGCGCGCGCCAGCCGGACGATCGTCTCGGCAAGATGCGGGTTGCCGGCGAAGGCGCGGTCCGGCGCAGGCACGTTGCTTGCGTCCTGATCGAGGCCGAGCAGATCGCGATAGGCTTCGTTCGCGTAAAGCACGCGTCCCGCCGGGTCGGCGATCAGAGCCCCTTGCGGCAGATTGTCGACGAAGGCCTTGGTGACGTCGTTGCGCCCTTGCTTGGAACCGAAATGAAGGATGCCGACGGCGCCTGCGAACAGGCAGAACACGCCGATCACGGCAAGACCGGCGAGAATGGCAAGCACGAAGGGCTCGGCCATCTCGCGCGACACCACGGCGAGACCGACGGCGGCAACGGCCAATGCAAGCGCGAGCAGCACCACCAAACCCACGCTGCCGTCGCGTTCGCTACGGTCGGCGGCGGGCGAGGCGTAGCGCATCGGCGCGTCGATATCGGTCATGCCGGGCAAAATAGCCGATTCGAATTGTGTTGAGGCACAATGTCATAAGTCGAAAACCAAACCGATTTACCATGCGGGGTTTCAACCGATGGCGAAGGACCCTTGCGCCGGTGCCGGGTCTCCGCCGAAATACGTCTGAAAAAAGGCCGCCGATCCGGCCATTTTTCGATTGACTGTGACAGAAATGCCACGGCGGTTTTGCTTGTGATCGGCGGCAAGTTGCGGTAAACAAGCCTTCCGAACTTGCGTTAGCCCTGCGTAGTAGGGGCAAACGGATGTGGCAACGCCGGTAGCTTCAGCCGTTACTATCGCAAGGTCGCCGGCAGTTCCCTGCTAATGGTCCGACACCGACTGGCTAAGGCCAGTCATGTCAGTCCCCCAAACTTCTCCACTCCCCGCTTCGGCGGGGAGTTTTTTTTATGCCCGATCAGACGCCGAAGGGACGCGGATGAGGGGGCACGCGCGATACCGGCGGAAGCCGGTACGACGATCCGCCTCATGCTGAGGAGCGCTCCGAAGGAGCGCGTCTCGAAGCACGTAAGGGTGGCTCATCCTTCGAGACGCCGCCTTCGGCGGCTCCTCAGGATGAGGGTTTGCAGTCCGGGCAGGACGAAGCTAGTGGAATTTTGACATGACGCGCGCGAGCCATTCTTTGAGCCTCGCTCCTTTTGTTACGGCGGCCGCGCTGTGTTTCGGCGGCGCGCAAGCGTCTGCATCGGAGTTGCCCGAGGGCTTCGTCTATCTCCGCGACATTGATCCGACCATCCTCCAGGACATGCGCTACGCGGGACGCGGCAATTTCACCGGCGCGCCCGTGCCGGGATATGAGGCTGCGGAATGCGTGCTGGTGCGGCCGGCCGCCGAGGCGCTTGCGGCGGTGCAGGCCGACCTCCGCGCCAAAGGCTTCACGCTCAAGGTCTACGATTGCTATCGCCCGGCGCGCGCGGTGGCGGCCTTCGTAGCATGGGCGAAGGAGCCGGACGATCCTTCCGCGAAGACGACCTACTATCCCAATCTTCCGAAAGCCGCGCTGTTCCCCGACTACATCGCCACAAGCTCAGGCCACTCGCGCGGCGCGACCGTCGATGTGACGCTCGTGCCCATAACCGAGGCGGCGGAACGTTCGTCCCCGGCGGACCGCGCCGCGCCGCTCCCCTGCACGGCGCCACAAAAAGGACCGGCATCTGACGGCAGTCTCGACATGGGCACGAGCTTCGACTGTTTCGATGTCGAGGCCAACACGGCGGCGCCAGGTCTAAGCAAAGAAGAGCAGCACAATCGTGCCACGCTCGCCGAGGCCATGCAGGCGCGTGGCTTCAAGAACTATCCCTTCGAGTGGTGGCACTTCACGCTCGAGCCCGAGCCCTACCCCGACACGATCTTCGACTTTCCGATCGTGCCGCGACCGTAAGCTCGTCATACCGGCGCAAGCCGGTATCCAGGCTCACAAACGCAGTGCATGCCGCTTCGGATTTCGGCTTCGCCGGAATGACGGCCCCCCTCAGGTTCCCTGTCATTGCCCGGCTTGCCTGCCTTCGCCGAAGCGAAGCTTGGCTTCGCGCAGGCAGGACCGGGCAATCCAGTAACCCCTGCGATCTGAAGACAGCCAAGGATGGTGAGGACTGGATTCTCGCTTTCGCGGGAATGACACTGCTGCCGCTTGAAGCGAAGCCCCCCAGCCTTTCCCTGTCATTGCCCGGCTTGACCGGGCAATCCAGTAAGCACTGCGGTCTCGGTGTGAATACTGGATTCCCGCTTTCGCGGGAATGACGCCGGCTGTGAAGGTACTCTACTGCCTCACCACGGGCGCGTTGCGCTCAAGTAGCGAAGCGATAGCGCATCGAGAATGCGCGCGTGTGCTCTCCCCAACGGGAGAGCGGGCGTCTATGGCTGCGTTTCGGCTAAGCTCGCAACTCCGCTGACGAACTTGCCCTCTGCCTACGAGGGCAACGGTGCTAGGCTTACTCGTCGCGATAGACGCGTTCGCGCCGCTCGTGGCGCTCCTGGGCCTCGACGCTCAGCGTGGCGATCGGGCGCGCATCGAGCCGTTTCAGGCTGATCGGCTCGCCGGTCTCTTCGCAATAGCCGTAAGTGCCGTCGTCGAGACGGGCAATCGCCGCGTCGATCTTTGCGATCAGCTTGCGCTGACGGTCGCGGGCGCGAAGCTCGAGCGCACGTTCGGTCTCGGAAGTGGCCCGGTCGGCGATATCGGCGTGCTGGGCCGAATCGTCATGGAGGTGCTGGAGGGTTTCCCTGGTGGAGCGCAGAATCTCGTCGCGCCAATTGAGCAGCTTGTGGCGGAAATAGGCCCGCTGCTGCTCGCTCATGAAGGGTTCGCCTTCAGATGGGCGGTAATCTTCCGAAAATTTTCTTTTTGCCCGCATGAGAGTCATTCCTGACGCGTCCGCTTATCGGGCCATCCGGCCCGCTCCCTTCCCGGCTCGCATGAGGTCGCCGCGATCCCCGCCTGGCAGCCACGTATTTACGGAAGCGAATGGGCAAGTCAAGACGAAGACATCCCTTGACAAAGCCGCGAAGCACCCCAAACGCAACCATTGCAAATCCGTCACGCTTAGGGGCATCAGACGGGGCCATTTTCGAGGCAGTCCCTAGCGGGCACCGGAACGTCCCGCGCAGAACACAGAGCCCAGAGGACGACAGGATTCGTGCCGATCTCAACCTATACCGATGCCGCCGGCGACGCTTTCCGCAGCCTCGGCGATTTCGCCACCGGCCTGATCAGGCCGGCGGTGAAGCTCGGGATCACCGGGCTTGCCCGTTCCGGCAAGACCGTATTCCTGACCGCGCTTGTGCATAACTTGATGGCGGGGGCACGCATGCCTTTTTTCGATGCGGCCGCCCAAGGCCGTCTGGTGCGCGCCTATCTGGAGCCACAACCCGACGCGTTCGTGGCGCGCTTCCCTTTCGAGAGGCACCTTGCCGACCTCACGGCGAGCCCGCCGCGCTGGCCGGAAAGCACGCACCGAATCAGCCAGCTCAGACTGACGATCGAATATGCCTCGACCAAATTCTGGAAGCGGCAGCTCGGCCGCGAGACATTGCATATCGACATTGTCGACTATCCCGGCGAATGGCTGCTGGATTTGCCGCTGCTCAGCCTCGACTACCGGCAGTGGTCGCGATCGGCACTCGAGCAGAGCGCGATGCCGAGCCGCAAGAAAGCGGCCAGGCTGTGGCATGCCTCGCTCGGGCTGGTCGATCCTGCCGATCCCGCCGACGAGGCGCTGGCAGAGCGGCTCTCCGATCTGTTCAAAGACTATCTCCGCGAGATGCGCGCCGACCCGCACGCGCTTTCGACGCTGCCGCCGGGCCGCTTTCTCATGCCGGGCGATCTCGCCGGCTCCCCCGCCCTGACATTCGCCCCGCTCGACGACAAGGGTGTGGAGCAGTTTTCCCGCGCCTCGCTCTGGGCGATGATGGAGAGGCGCTTCGAGGCCTATAAGACCTATGTCGTCAGACCGTTCTTTCGCGATCACTTCGCGCGCCTCGACCGTCAGATCGTGCTTATCGACGTACTCGCGGCGCTGAATGGCGGTCAGGCCGCCATCGTCGATCTCGAACGCGCGATGACCGAGATCCTCGGATGTTTCCGCACCGGATCGAATACGCTGTGGTCGAACCTGTTCGGGCCGCGCATCGACCGTGTGGTGCTGGCCGCCACCAAGGCCGATCATCTCCATCATCAGAGTCACGACCGGCTCGAGGCGATCCTGGCCAAGCTCGCGGGAAGGGCGATGGCCAGGGCGGAATATGCCGGCGCCGAGGTGAAGGTGCTGGCGCTCGCCGCCATCCGGGCGACCCGCGAGGGCGAGGCGCGGCGGGGCGGCGAGAGACTACCCTGCATCGTCGGCTACCCGCTTCCCGGCGAAACGATCGGCAAGCGCCATTTCGACGGGAACGAGGAGTTCGCCATCTTTCCCGGCGACCTTCCCGCCAACCCCGAGGCCGCACTTCGAGGCTGGCAGATCGAGCAGGGCGAAATGCGTTTCGTGCGCTTCAGGCCGCCTAATCCCAAGCGGGTCCCTTCCGGAGGGTTCGCGCCGTTCCCAAATATTCGCCTCGACCGCGCCATCGAGACGCTGATCGGAGACTACCTGCAATGAACAAGAAAGCGCACCGCAAGCCCGCCGCCTTCAAGGTGGAAGAGATCGAAATGTTCGCTCCGCCTTCGGCGCCGCTTGCGCCGGAGCCCGCTTCGCTTCCGGCGCCCCGCCTGCGCACCGTTCCCGATCTTGGCCGCGGCCTTCGCTGGGGAACGATCCTCATCGGCTCTCTCGGCGCGCTCGTGAGCCTGCTCGCCTCGATCTGGCTCTACGATTACGCGCTGACACTGATCGCGCGCGAGGATTGGATCGGTTGGCTCGCGCTCGGGCTCTTGGCTCTCGTCCTGTTCGCCCTGCTCATGGTCATCCTCAGAGAGCTTGCGGGGCTCGCGCGGCTCGGACGCCTCGGCCAGATCAGGCATGAGGCCGACAGCGCCGCCCGCCAGAACGACAAGCCGCTTGCCGCCGACGTCGCGGATCGGCTGAAGCGACTCTATGCGGGGCGCTCCGATCTCGCCTGGGGGCTCAAGCGCCTCGCCGAGCACGAGCACGACATCATGGATGCGAGCGAGCTCTTGCGGCTCACCGAGCGCACCCTGGTCGCGCCGCTCGATCCGCTCGCCCGCACGATCGTGGCCTCATCGGCCAAACGCGTATCGGTGGTGACGGCGGTCAGTCCCGGCGCTCTGATCGACATGCTGTTCGTCGGCGCGGAGAATTTGCGCATGCTGCGCCGCCTCGCCACGCTCTATGGCGCGCGGCCGGGCACGCTCTCCTTGCTCAAGCTCGCGCGCATGGTGCTCACCCATATCGTGCTAACCGGCGGCATCGCGCTCGGGGACGACGTGATCCAGCAGCTGGTCGGGCATGGGCTCACAGCCAAGCTGTCGGCGCGGCTCGGCGAAGGCCTGTTCAACGGCGCCCTCACCGCGCGGATCGGCATCGCTGCGATCGATGTGTGCCGGCCGCTCCCCTATCTCGAGAGTCAGAGGCCCCGCTTCCGCGAAATGGTGGCGGAGGTCGCCGGCATGCGCTGAAGGATCATCCCCTTCAGGTTACGAGCTTGCAGCCGTTAACCTCGACCCGCTGCGAGCGGCCGTCCTTGAACCTCAGCGTGACGGTGACTTTGTCGGCGCACACCAAGCCTCCCGCGCTGACGCGGAAGCCCGTCTTCGCCTCGTGCGATATCTGCGACTGCGGCATTACCGCAGGCGTATTGAACTCATACGTGACCGCGGCAAGTCTTTCCCTCACTGCCTGCGGCGGCTCGACCCAAAACTCGAAGTGGTAAAGCGGCCGGGCGCGATCGTGTCCTTTGATCTCGCTCGCCTTGGCCTTCACCCACGCCGCGACCTCCGTCTCCGCCGGGAGAGCCGCAACGGCCGGCGCGGGCGCCGGCGGCGGCGCCGTTTCCGAAGCGGCGGAGCGAGCCTTAGAAGGACCTGTCGGGGCGGGATCGAACGGCACCGGCTCGACGGCATCCCAAGGGAGCTTCACCGGCGCCTGCAACGCTCCCGTCTTTGATTCGGCCGTCGCGGAGTCCGCCTCCTCCTCTTTCTCCTCTTCGACCCAAGGTTTCAAGGGAATCTCCGCGAGCCCCTCGAGCGTGGGCTCGCCGCCGCTCGGCGGAGCCGACCCGGTCGCCTCCTCCGCGGCTTGCTTCGGCTTTGCCCCGCTCTCGGGTAGTTTCGCGATCACACTCTCGCCGCCGTGGTGCGGAGAGGCGCTTTGAGGAGTTCCGGCGCTTCCCTCATCGGCAAAGCGGATGAGATAGAGTCCGGGAATCCCGATCGCACCGGTGCGAAAGGCGAGCGCCGCTTCCAATGCGACGACGCCCGCTACCAGAGCAAGAGCGAGCATAAGGGCTCTAGAACGGGAGGCCACGAGACGCATGACAGATCCGAGAAGGGCTGCAGGGCGCAAGGGATTCGCTTCACGCCACGGACTTCAGTTTAGCGAACCCCCGCGTCAAAGTGTTCCTCTTTCTCACTCTCCCCTTGGGGAGAGCCCGCGCGCCCGTTTTCGATGCGCTATCGCTTCGCTACTTGAGCGCAAGAGCGCGCGCCGTAAGGGGTCAGGCGCGACCACGCTAGCCTGGAAGCGCCGTCACCCCGCCAGGGGACGGTGGATAGCGGGGAAAAGGCCCCGCTTCCCGATGCAGGATTCCCGGTGTCATGTATGCTTTGCGTGTGAGTGATTTGGTTGCGGAAGGAGTCGGCGGAGAAATCCGGCGGCTCCGGAAACATCCGGAGCACTCGCGGGGCAGGCAAGCCCGCGGTCGCCCGCTGCCATGGGCGGCTCAAGGCGGAGGGTGCGTAAGCGCAAAGTGCCACGGTCTGGCGGCATCGCCGCAATACCGTGAGGCGGAGTCGCCGGGGTGTTTTGCGCCACGAGTCCTTCGCTGTTTGGCATCAGCCCGGCCAAGGCTGGAGCCACGTCGTAGCAACGCGACGCTAAACAAGGACCGTGGTCGGGTCACGCCGCCGCCTTATGGGAGACCATAAGGCCGAGCGCGTGATCCAGAGACCGAAAGGTCTCGCGGCGCCGACCGATCGTCCCGAACGGGCGAGAGGCTCGACATCGCACAGGGAGGCGGGGCTCCAAAGCTCCGCCTTTCCTGTTTTTGGCGCCCCTCAAGCCCCGCTTCAGGCCTCTTTAGCCGCCTCGTCGCCCCCGCTAAGATCGGCTCGCCATGCGAGGGAATGGTTTGAAGCTGCGGGCCCTTATCGTGCTTGCCCCTGCCGCCGCGGTCCTGCTCGGGGCTGTTGCGGCCTGCGGCACGGTGGATCGCGTGAGGGGCAAGGACGGCGCCAGAACCGAGATCGAAGCCCGCAACGTCGCGCCGCAGGATCCGCTCTCAAGGCCCATTCAGGTCGCGTGGACTTCGGCGCGGGCGAGCCATTGCGGCTTCGTGTTCAATCCCGATCAGCTCAGAGCGAACTTCATGGCGGCCGAGGTCAGGGCCGGCGCCACCCCGGAGCAGATGCAAAAGATCGAGCGCGCCTACGACTACACGCTGGAATCCGTGCGCGGCACCATCAAGGACGATCTCGGCTATTGCAACAAGGAGCGGACCGCCGCGATCAGGCGCGATCTCAACCGCTATCTCGGCGGAGACTACACGCCTTCGGCGCGCATGGGGCGGTAGGTATCGCTCGTCATTCCGGCGTAAGCCGGAATCCAGTGGGGCCGGCAGGTGCGCGGGTCGCTGGATACCGGCCTTCGCCGGTATGACGGAGAAGACCGCGCCTAGGGCCCGTCCTTCCTGATCGCTTCGGCAAGTTTCAACAGCGAGACCTCGTCCTTCTCGCCGGCAAGGAGATAGGCGACGCCACCTTGCGACCAGGCTACGCCGCCGATCGAGCCATAGCGCTTGAGCCGCGGCTCGGAGCTGTCTCCGCCCTTCTTGGCGTAAAGCGCAAGCGGGCCGCCGCTCGTGCCGAGATAGAGAAGCTGCGCCAGCGGTTCGCCGCCGAAGCTCAACACTTGCGCGCGCGTGAAGCGAAGGCCGTGGGCGCTGAGATCGGGCGGCGCGAGCTCTCTGCCGATGGCCCGCCCAATCTGGACGGCGATGAAATCGCGATTGCCCTGGCTATCGAGCCCAACCTCGAGACTGGCGCGGCCGAGCAGCACTTGCGCGCGGGCAACTTCCTCGCGCCAGTCCCCCGGTAGGCTTCCCACATAGTCCGTGCCGTCGGGGCCGGCTCTCGGGCTGGCGAAGTCTGGCGTGGAGAGCGGCCAACCATAACCGGCGAAGATGAGAATGGCGGCGACGACGATGCCCGCGACAGCAAATCCGCTTTTGATGACGGTGTCCCACGGGATCAACAGACCTGGGGAAGGCGGGATCGGGTGCGAAACGGCCTCGGCCTCTTCCCCGGCGAGAATGGCCTCGAACGCCGCTTCGAGCTTTCTGTGTGCGCGCTTCAGCGCTTTGACGCGCCGAGCGATGACGTCGTCCTGGGCAAGCACCCTCTCGATTGCGCTCGATTGCTTGCTCCCGAGTTGCCCATCGACATAGGCGACCAGAAGCTCGTCGCTGAGCTCGGTCATGCCGCGGCCCCTTCTGCGTATTGCTCTTCGACAGACACCACCGATGGCGCCGTCGCGCGCTCGCTCAGCTGGTCGGCAAGGCCCGCGCTGATGCGTAACAGCCGTGCGCTAATGGTCTCGGCGCTGACATCGAGGACGCGGCCCGCGTCACCGTGATCGAAGCGCTCGCCGTAAACGAGCAGCAGGGTCAGGCGCTGGGGCGGCGGCAGGCTGAGCAGAAAGCCGGTAATGAAGGCGTCTGGTGCTTCTCCGCTCGCGTTGTGGACGAGAGCCGCGAAGGTCGCATCGTCGCTCTCGTAATGCGGCTCGCCGTAGTCGCGCTGCTCTTCGAGCCAAAGCCGGTAGATCTCGCCGAAGGCCCAACGATCGAGCGGCGTGCCGCGCTGATAGCAATGTTCCTCCGCGAGCATGCGGCCCAGCGCGCGGCCGAGGAGCGCTGCGCCCGCCCGCCGTTCGCCGACAAGGATGTCGGCAAAACGCATGAGCCGCGGCAACATGGCAATCAGCCCGGTCCGAATCGAGTCGTAGAATTCCTCTGCCTGCACTCCGCTGTCCCCCGCCGCTTGGGTGCGTGCCGGCCGCCGGGGAATACCCCGCGAATCAAGAGGATAGCATATTTCAGCCCGCTTCAGGACCGGCTAGGCTGCCGCTCGTCAAAAAGCGCTTGCGTCTTGCCTCAAGGCTGCCCAATCCTTGTGCAAAAGCGGGGATTATGCCGATGTCGGTCGCGCCCCAACGCTCCGATAAGCCGGAGCAGAAGCAGCCCGCTGCGCCCTCTGGCCAGCGCGCCACGGTTATTGCCACGAGCGCGCTTCGGATCGCCGAGCGCATCGCCAAGCTCGCCGACGAGACCGCGCACCAGACCAAGACCGTCACCGCGTCGGCCGTCGCGGCAGGCAAGGAAGGACTCGCCCGTGCCGTCGAGATTGGGCGCGAGAACGTGCTGCCCGAGCTTGAGCGCGCCAGCGCGAAGATCAAAGAGCACACGCGCCGTGACCGGCTCGAGCGCGACTACCGGACCTACCTGCTCAAGCTGCATGAGCGCGTGCTCGATCCCGCCATCGAGTCGCTGTTCTTCAAGCCGACGAAAGATCCCGTGCCGTTGTCGGGCCTCACCATCCGCGGCAACCATCGCGAGCACGGCCATGGCTACCGGCCGTCACCGTGCCGCCTGGTCGAATGGACGATCGGCGCCATCGATTACGACCTGTCGCGGCTGACCTTTGTCGATCACGGAGCGGGAAAGGGGCGCGTGCTGCTGCTCGCCTCGCAATTCCCCTTCCATGCCGTCGGCGGCGTCGAGTTCGCCGAGGAACTGCATGACGACGCGACCATGAACATCGCCCAGTTCCCGCGCAGCCGCATGAAGTGCCGCAATGTCGAATGCGTCCTCGACGACGCCAGCGCATTGGGGCCGCCCGAAGGCGAGACCGTGCACTATTTCTTCGACCCGTTCTCGCGGGAGATGTTCGCAGAGGTCCTGAACAACATCGTGGTGTCGTATCGCAAGAAGCCGCGCCGGCTCTATCTCATTCTCGTCGATCCGGTGGCAACCGAGCTGGTCGATCAGAGCGGGGTGTTCCAACGCCACGCGCTTCCGCAGATCGAGCGCCTCAAGGTGAAGGCGTTGAGCCCTTACGAGGTCGCGTTCTATCGCTCTCTCGCCTGACCCCGCTTCAACGACGCGCTATTTAACGCCGAGCTTCTTCTGCAGGCTCGTCGACGACGTCGTGTATTGGAAGATCAGTTTCTTGTCGGGATAGATGTAATGGTAGGCTTGTTGCGCCATCAGCGCCGCCTCGTGGAACCCTGACAAGATCAGTTTCAGTTTCCCCGGATAGGTATTGATGTCGCCGATGGCGAAGATGCCTTTTTCGCTCGTCTCGAATTTCTCGGTGTCGACCGGGACCAGATTCTCTTCGAGATTGAGACCCCAATCGGCGACCGGCCCGAGCTTCATGGTTAGGCCGAAGAAGGGAAGCATGACCTCGCAAGGCTGCTCGAAGGTCGCGCCATCGGCGCCCTTCACCGTGACGGCGCGGAGTTTGCCGCCCTCTCCGTGCAGCTCGGTCACCTGACCGAGCTTGAAGCTCACGTCGCCCTCCTCCACGAGTTGGAACATCTTCTGCACCGATGCCGGCGCCGCGCGGAACTCGGCGCGGCGGTGAACAAGCGTCAGCGACTTGGCGACGGGCTGAAGGTTCAAGGTCCAGTCCAGTGCGGAATCGCCGCCGCCGACCACCAGCACGTCGCGGTCTTTGAAATTCTCCATCTTGCGCACCGAATAGAAGACGGAGGTCCCCTCATAGGCCTCGATGCCGGGGAGCGGCGGACGCTTCGGCGTAAACGAGCCGCCGCCCGCGGCGATCACCACCACTTTGCATTCGAGCGCGGTGCCGGCGTCGGTTGCCAGCCTGAAGCCGCCATTGAGCCGCTCCAGACTCTCCACCCTCTGGCTCAAATGAAACTCGGCGCCGAACGGCTTGATCTGCTCCATCAGCCGATCGGTCAGTTCTTGACCCGTGACCACGGTCAATCCCGGGATGTCGTAGATGGGCTTCTCCGGATAGAGCTCGGTGCATTGTCCGCCCGGGCGATCGAGAATGTCGACCAAATGGCTTTTGATATCGACCAGGCCGAGCTCGAACACGGCGAACATGCCGACGGGGCCCGCACCGATGATGACTGCGTCTGTCTTGATGGTCTTATCGGACATGGGCGCTTCAGAATTGCTTGTCGGGAATGCGCACAACGAGACCGTCGAGCGCGTCGGTGACCTTGATCTGGCAGGAGAGTCGACTCGACGGCCTGACGTCGAAGGCGAAATCGAGCATGTCCTCCTCCATCTGCTCAGGGCTGCCGGTGGGCTCGCGCCAGGCATCGTCGACATAGACGTGGCAGGTGGCGCAGGCGCAGGCTCCGCCGCACTCGGCGGCGATGCCGGGAATTCCGTTCTTCACTGCGGCCTCCATCACCGTCATGCCGGGCTCCGCTTCGACCACGCGCTCGGTTCCGTCGCTCTGAATAAAGGTAATCCTGACCATGACATTGGCGGACTTCAGTCTCTTCCGATCTCGGGGATCGGGCGGCGGTCGGCTCGCGCCCGAAAGGCGAAGCGCGAGACAGATCCCCCGCTCGCGGCCCGTGCTCTATAGGGCAATTGAATGTGAGACTCCAGCGCCTTCGGCCCGGCCATCTGCGGGCTTGCGCGTGACCTCTCCACCCGGCCCCGATAGAGATTTGTGCCTTGTCGGCCGACGATTCAATCTCGGCCAGTCTGCGGTTCGACGCGATCGGCTTCGGTCTGGACCGCCGCTTCGTCCCGTGCTGCGATCTTGGCTTGCACGAGCCCCTGGCAGGCCTTGTCAGCGTCTATCACTGCGGTGGTTGCCTAAAGCCGGGAGGAGACGTGTTACCTTCCTGCAACCACAGGCCCTTCTCACAGCCCATCGGCATTGTCGAGGCTGCAACATTTGCGAGTTATATCAACGTATTATGCAGCATCAACCATGCCCGCCGATTAAACTTTTTTTAGCCCTAAAAATTCGTTAACGATTACAACACAGGGGGAGATGCGTCGGCGGCCCTTCCGGATAGGTATGAGCGTCCGGACAAGGAGGGCTGTACGTCTATGACGCTTGGCGCCGTTGCGGGCGGGTCTAGAGTTGCAAGGCGCGCTATTCTCTCATGAGTTTTCGTCGGTTGCGAGGAACGCGTTATGGCGCAAGAGCAAGCGAAATCGCCGCCCGGAGCAGCGGGGGGCAAGGACACGGCCCACAATCCTCTGGAAGCAATGATGCGGTCGCGTGAGGAAAAACCAGGCGACAATCCTGTCCCTGAGCGCGGCCTCGATCTTCCCAAACGTACGTCGCTGGCGGAGCGGCTCAAGGCCGAGCAGCGCAAGCGCGAAGGTGCCGAACCTACACGCGAAGGAAGCGAGTCAAGACGCGAGGCAAGTGAGCCAAAGCGCGAAGTGAGCGAGCCGAGACGCGAGGCGAGCGAGCCGAAACGCGAGGAGCCGGCGAAGTCCGAAGCGCCGCCCAAGCCTCCTCTTGAGTTCGTCGAAACGCCGAGCCAAAGCGCCCAGGCTGCGCCCCGTCAATTCGTGCGCACCCGGCGCCCGGCAGGGCCGCCGCCGCAGCGCCGTCTTTCCGCGCCCGCCAATGACGACATCCCATCGATCGGCGGACTGATCTTCGCACTCCAGCAGCGGCCGTCGCGCACGCCGTTCCTCGTGGCGCTCGTCGCTTCGGTGGTCTGGTTCTTGATCGGCGGCTTCTTGGCTTTCGGCCTGGTCTCCAGCCAAGTTTCTTCGGGCGGGGTCTCGGGCATGCTCGCCAGCAGCTCGGCGCTCACCGCGGCCCTCGCCGTCATCGTCCCCATCGCCATCTTCTGGTTCCTCGCCCTTCTCGTTTGGCGCGCGCAGGAACTCCGCCTCATGGCCTCGGCCATGACCGAGGTCGCGGTGCGGCTCGCCGAGCCCGACCGGCTTGCCGAGCAATCGGTTGCCTCTGTGGGACAAACCATCAGGCGCCAAGTCGCGGCGATGAACGACGCCATCTCCCGCGCGATCGGCCGGGCGAGCGAGCTCGAGGCCATGGTGCATAGCGAGGTAGCGGCGCTCGAGCGCTCTTACGGCGAGAACGAGCTCCGCGTCAGGACCCTGATCAGCGAGCTCGCCACCGAGCGCGAGGCGCTCGCCAACAACAGCCAGAGAGTGAGCGAGGCGCTGAAGGGCGTCGGCTCCCAGATCGCGCGAGACATCACGGCCGCGTCGGCCTCGATCGACAAGAAGCTCGCCGAGCGTGGCGTTCAGTTGACCGAGCTCCTCGTCTCCCGTTCGAGCGAGGCCGCCGAACAGGTGCACAAGGCACAAGCGCGCGTCGCCGAGAGTGTGCCCAGCCTGATCGAGCGCCTCGGCAAGGAGCAGGGACGCCTCACCCAGGTGATGGAGGGCGCGGCCCAGAATCTCGCCGCGCTGGAAGGCGCCATGGTCCAACGCACCAGTTCGCTGGACAAGACCATGAAGGAGCGCACCGAAGCCATGCAAGCTTCGCTCGCGGCCCGCATCGAAGGGCTGGAAAACTCCGTGGCGCAGGGCGCCCTCCTCTTGGACAAGACGATGAAGGATCGGACCGAGGTCTTCTCCAACCTTGTTTCGCAAGGCGCCGTTCTGTTCGACAACACGCTAAAGCAGCGCACCGACGCGCTGACCGTCGCTATCGGCGAAGGAGCTCAGGCCCTCGACGATACGATGAGGGACCGCACCGAGGCCTTCACCAATCTCGTGTCACAAGGCGCCGTGTTGTTCGACAACACGCTGAAACAGCGCACCGACGCGCTGACGATGGCGATCGGCGAAGGCGCGGGCACGATCGACAAGACGCTCAAGGATCGCACCGACGCATTCGTGGGCCTCGTGTCCCAGGGCGCCGTCGTGCTCGACAAGACGCTCGCCGACCGCACCGGACAGTTCAACGCCGTGATCGATCAGAAAGCGGCGCTCATGGACAGGCAATTGCACGACCGCACCGCCCAGTTCCTGACCGCGATCAATCACGGGGCCATCGCGCTCGACAAGACCTTGGCGGAGCGGGCCGAGACCTTCACCAACTCTCTGTTCCAGCGGGTGAAAGCGCTCGAGAACGCCATCGGCCAGCAAACCGCGACGCTCGACCGGACCATGACCGAGCGGGCGCAGGCGGTGATTGTCGCGCTCGCCGAGCGGCTGCACGCGATCGACGCCACGTTCGGTCAGCGCACCGTCGAGACAGACAGGATGCTCGGCGAGCACTCGCGCCTAACGGCGGAGATCTTCGGCAAGCAGACGGCGCAGCTCAATCAGGTGCTCGCCAACAACTCGGCGATCATCCAGCAAACGGCAAATCAGGTCGGCGCGCAGTCCAAGGAGGCCGTCTCGGTCCTGACCAGCCAGACGCAGACGCTGCGCGAGGTGTCGCGCGGCCTGCTCGAGCAGATCCACGGCCTCACCCAGCGTTTCGAAAACCAGGGACAGGCCATCCTCACCGCGGCCAAGGCGCTCGATTCCTCGAACACCAAGATCGACTCGATCCTGGAGGGCCGGCACCAGGCGATCCTTGCCCTGCTGCATACGGTGAACACCAAGGCGCAAGACCTGGACGGCATGATGCGCTCCTACGCCGGCACGGTCGAGAACGCCATGACCCAGGCGGAAGCGCGCGTGAAGCAAGTCGGAACCGCGCTTGCCCGCGACACGTCGGGCCAGGCGCAAGCGGCGCTCGCTCAGATCGAGCGTCTGCGCGAGGAAGCGCAGGCTCACACCGCCCGTGCCGTCAACGACCTCAAGGGCAGCTTCGAGACCGTCATCACCCAGATCGGCCGGCAGCTCGAGCAGATGCGCGGCCAGTTCGACAACACCTCGCGCGGCATGCGCGAGGCGGCGCAACAGACGGCGAGCGATCTCGACAGCCTGCGGCAAGAAATGCAGCGCCGCATGGAAGCCCTGCCCGAGCATACTGCACAGGCGACGGCGGCCATCCGCAAGGCGCTGACCGATCAGCTGCGCGAGATCGAGGCGATCACGCCGGTCTTGACCCGGGCGCCCGCGCCGCCGGTGGCGGCACCCGATCCCTATCGCCAGGCGCAAGCGCCCCGCCCGGCCCAGCAGCCTGCGTCCCTTCCCCATTTCGACGCCAGAGGCCGGCAGCTCGGTCAGGAAGGCGGCGACGTCGGACACGTGGCCGGCGGCCTTGCCCAGCAATTGGCCGGCGCCTCATATCCGCCGCGCCCGCAAGCGCAACCGGGCCCGTCATGGTCGGTCGGCGAACTCCTGGCGCGCAGCTCAGATGCCGCCGATCAAGGCTACGCCGCACCCCCGGGCCTCGCCCCGCGTCCAGCTTCGCCCGCGCAAGGCGGCGGTCAGCTCCGCCTCGACGAGATCGCGCGTGCCGTCGACTACCGCACGGCGACCGATATCTGGCAGCGCTTCAGAGCCGGAGAGCGCGGCGTGCTCGGGCGCCACATTTACACTCAAGAGGGTCAAGCCACATTCGACGAAATCGCCCGCCGCTATGCCCGCGAGAACGACTTCCGCATGACGGTCGATCGCTACATCGCCGATTTCGAGCGGCTGCTCGGCGAGGCTGAGACCTCCGATCCCGACGGACGGATGTTGCAGAACTATCTGACCTCCGAGTCGGGACGCGTCTATCTCTTGCTCGCGCATGCGAGCGGACGGCTTCAGTAGGCTTGACGCGCAAAGCTCCTTAGTTTTGGGCGGGGATGTTTCTCAGCGTGTGTTGTCATGCCCGCGAAAGCGGGCATCCAGTAAACTCAAGCCTCGGACGATAGCGCGCGTCGTCGGTTACTGGATTGCCCGGTCAAGCCGGGCAATGACATCATTGGAAGAGAGAGAAAGACAGCGCGCTAGGCGCGGCGTGAGGCGACCCAGGTCGTGGTGTCTTGCAGCACCTGGGTGAAGGCCTGGTTCAAAGCGGCGATGGCATCGCCCGGCGAATCGGTCGTTGCCGGCACCCGCGCGCTGAAACCCTTGGTCGCTATCACCTTGCCCGAGCCGATATTGACCAGCTTGGCGAAGAGCTCGATCTCGGCAAAGGCCTTTCCGCTCGTCACATCGATCTGGAACGCGCGCAAGTCGGTGACCAGAGCATACTGACCACTCGATGAGCTTACGGTCTTCACCGCGCCGGAATTCTGGAAGGTCTCGATCATGCGCGCCTGGACCAGGCGCGGCAGGCGGTCGCTCCAGGCAATGCCCTTGTAGTAGGAGACCTGGTCGGCGCGCGGGCGCACCATCAGGCGGTTGGTCTCGAGCGCGTGGACGGCGGTCGGCTCTTGGACCATGAGCTGCCAGGGTGCCGCACGCGGACTTGCAGCGAAGGAGCGCGGCGCGACGAGGTCGTAAGTGGTCGGCGGCCTAGACCCGGCGAGCGCGCACCCGACTAGCCCCAGGCATAGCAAGCCTGTAGCGAGCGCTGGTGCTGATCGCAGCATGACCGATCGCCCCCGGTTTGTAGACACCCCCGTTGGCCCTCAAGGGGTCTTTTATCTTCCTCGGGGAGTGTATTCCGGGACCTGGCTTCCACCAAGCAAAAAACCCCTGGGATCGGCCTCCAACTTCTCCAGAATCCGGTTGAGCGTGACTGCCGCGCGGCGTCCTTCGCGCATGAAATTCCCGAATTCCTGAAGACTTTCCCGAGCCTGGCGGGTCAGCCCGTCCATATTGTCGCCAAGTGAGACTTCGAGCTTGCTCGACAAAGACTTGAAGGATTTTGCGCCTTCACTCACGTCGGTGACGGCTTGACCGATTTCGTCCTTCTTCGTGTTGAGCATTGTGGTGAATTGCTCGACATTGGTCAGCGTGGTGTTGATTGCCTTCTCGTTTTCATCGAGTAGAGCGTTCAGCTTCGAAATAAACACATTGGCGTTGTTCAGCGCGGCAGAGCCCGCCTCGAACACGCCCTGCCCCGAGCCGGGATCGGCTTCGATCACCGGAATGGGATTTTCGGCCGTGGCCACCAGGAACGGCGAATCGGGAGTGCCCGGAGTGATCTGGATTCCGCTTCCGCCGGTGAGCCCCATCGACTGGATGCTGGCGTGGGAATTTTCCCGCACCGGCGTGTCGTCACGGACGCTCACCAGGACCTGGACCTTGCGCGCGTCTTGTGGGTCGAGCGCGAAGGACTGCACCTCGCCGACCCTGATGCCGTTGAACCCGACGCTCGAGCCGGTGGTCAGTCCCGCCACCGAGCTTTCGAACACGATGGTGTAGCGCTTGCCGCCGCCGCCGAAATTGCTCATCCAGAAAACGAAGATGAAGGCGAGCGCGAGCACGCCAAGCACGAACCCCCCGATCATCAGGTAATTGGCCTTGGTTTCCATCAAATCGGTTCCTTAGACCTTGCGACCGGTGTTAGGCCGGGATGCGCGGCCGCTCGCCCGGCGAGGCCGCGCGCGCCCGTTCACCGCAGAAATATTCCTTGATCCATGGATGGTTCGGATGGCGCTGCAATTCGCCAGGCGACCCGGTCCGCACGATCTTCTTGTCGGCAAGCACCGCCACCCTGTCGCACACGGTGAAGATCGTATCAAGGTCGTGGGTAACCATGTAGACGGTGAGACCGAGCGTCTGCTGAAGCTTGCGGATCAGATGATCGAAATCGGTGGCACCGATCGGGTCGAGCCCCGCCGTGGGCTCGTCGAGGAACACGATCTCGGGATCGAGCGCGAGCGCGCGGGCGAGCCCCGCCCGTTTGCGCATGCCGCCGGAAAGCTCCGACGGAAATTTGTAGGCGGCGTTGGGAGGAAGTCCGACCATGGAGAGCTTCAGGAAGGCGAGGTCGTCCATCATCGCCTGCGGCAGTTCGAGATGCTCGCGCATCGGCACCTGAATGTTCTGCATGACGGTCAGCGAGGAGAAGAGAGCGCCGTCCTGGAAGAGAATGCCCCAGCGCCGCTCGATGTCGAGGCGATCCTGCGGGGTCAGCGCCTTGGCGTTCTGTCCGAACAGGCTGACATTGCCGGTATCGGGAACGACGAGGCCGGTGATCACGCGCATCAGCACCGACTTGCCCTGACCCGAGCCGCCGACGATGGCGAGGATCTCGCCGCGATAGACGTCGAGATTGAGGCCGTCCCAAATCTGATGGCTGCCGAAGCTCTTGGCGAGCCCGCGCACGCGGATGACAACCTCTCTTCCGTTTTCGACGATCACACCCCGATCCCCGACAGAAACATGGCGAACACGGCGTCGAGAATTATCACCAGGAAGATGGCTTTGACCACGGCGCTGGTCACATGCGTGCCGAGAGATTCGGCGCTTCCCTCGACTTTCAGCCCTTCCAGGCAGCCGACCAGGCCGATGATCACGGCGGCGAACGGCGCTTTGATCATGCCGGCCATGAAGTGCTGGAAGTCCACCACGTCGCGCAGCTTGTCGATATAGGTCGAGAGGTCGAGCCCGAGGACGGCGAAAGCCATCACGCCCCCTCCGGCGAGACCCATCAGGTCGCCGATAAAAGTGAGAAGCGGCAGCGCAACCACCAATGCGAGGATGCGCGGAAGCACCAGCGTGTCCATCGGATCGATGCCGAGCGTGCGCATGGCGTCGATCTCCTCGCGCATTTTCATCGAGCCGATCTCGGCGGTGAAGGCCGAGCCCGAGCGGCCCGCCACCATGATGGCGGTGAGCAGAATGCCGACCTCCCGGAGCGCGAGGATGGCGACCATGTTGACGGCGAAGGGTTCGGCCCCGAACGGCTTCAGTTGGACCACGCCCTGCTGCATCACGACGGCGCCGATCAGGAAGCAGATCAGCGCGATGATCGGCACGGCACGAAAGCCGACATGGTCGAGATGATGGATGAAGGAGGTGGGACGGAAGCGCCAGGGCTGGCGGATCATGCGCCCGAGCGCCGCGGTGACTTCGCCGAGAAACGCCGTGAGCTGGACGGCGTCACGCCAGACGCCGGTCAGCGCCTTGGTCATGTCTTCGGTGAAGAACTGAAGCGGCTTTCGCTTATCGAGCTCCGGCCGCTCGGCGTGGCCGCGGCGCCGCACCTCCTCGATCAGGATGCGGAATCCTTCGGTCGCCCCGGCATAGCGCGTGCGCAGGCCGCTCTTTTCCCAGGCGGCGGCCGTTCGCTGCAACAGCATGGCGCCGGCGGTATCGATCTCTGCGATGCCGGCAATGTCCATCTCGCCGGTGAAGTCCGGTGTCGGCGGAATCGGCACGCGCAGGCGCTTGAGCGCCGTATCGAGCTGGGCAGCCTCTGCCACGGTCCAGGCGCCGGTTGCCACCAGGCGGAACGTGGTGCCCCTGAGCTCGACGCGGAAACCGGGCGCGCGCGCCTGCGTCGGCAGGACAACTTGATGGTCGCGCTTGAGCATGAGGGGCTTAGTTTCCCGCTGTTGACACGAAAAGCGCCGATGCCGTTGGAAGCCCCCTGTTTTTGAACGAAAATCCGGGAGAAAGAAAGACGTTATGCGGGCCTTGCTCGCCTGCGACCGCGTGCTTTGGGGCTTAACCCCTCGGGTCGAGCATCTTGAGGAAATGATACTTATCGGGTCGTGGAACTCACATCATGCCGCAACGGCCGCCGAGCAGCTGATCCGCTTTCTTCTTCTGGTCGTCGGTGAGAACCGCATAAAGCGCTTCGGTCGCGGGCTTCAGCGACTTCATACTATCGAGATTGGTCTCAAGGGCTTTGATCCGCGCGTCCATGCGCTGCAATGCATTCCCGCTCTCTCTTGCTTTCATCATATCGGCATGCATCGCTTCCATCTTGGATCGCCTAGCCCTGACCGCGTCGGCATAGCCGTTCCAGGCCGGACTCTGCGCCTCGGTAATCTCAAGGTCGGCTTTGATATAGGCGAGTCGGCCTTCCATCATCGGGACCGAGCGCATCATCATGCCGTGCCCCTTCTTGCCGCGCTTGCCGCCCATCATCTCGCCCATCATCGGGCACATGCCGTGGCCCATCATGCCGCCATGGCCCATTGCGCCGCCGTGGCCCATCATCCCGCCGCCAGCGCTGTCCGCGCCTCCCATCGACTTTTGCTCGCTTCCGCCGTGATGGGCGCCGTGATCCTTGGATTGGGCCGGCTGCTCGCTTTGCTGCGCCGCAGCCGGCAACAGGGTGCCGGCCAGCATCAGAGCACTTGCCACCACGAACTTGCAGATCATTCGCATTTCGACCTCCTAAACAGTTTGCCGGGCATGCCGCTTCGGCTTGTAGAACAACTAAGGCTCTCTGCCGGTTTCGCCTTGAGGTGAATCAAGTGCGGAAACCGCTTTCCCGCGCTCGATTCTAGTACGATTTAGAGTTTATCGGTCGCCGTTCCGGCCACGAGCCCGCCACGCCATAGCCGCATGAGACGATAGGAGCCTGCCGCACCGAACAGCGCAAGCAGCGCCATGGCGCCATAAGCCGCGCCGGCAAGCGCGTCATAGAGCGGACCCGAGGCGACGGTGACAAGGCCGAAGGCGAGCCCTGCGACCATCGCGGCATAAACGCCTTGGGCCGTGGCCGCGCGGTTCTCAGGGACCGCGTGCGTGAGAAAGTGGATGGCGGCGAGATGCGCCGCGCCGAAGCTCATGGCGTGAAGCGTCTGCAGCGGGAAGATGACCCAGAGCGGCGGATCGATGGCCATGGCGCTCCAGCGCAAGGTCGCCGCGAGCCCGGCAAGCATGAGCAAGCGCGCCGTACCGCAATAGGCGATGATGCGGCCCGAGACCGCAAAGAGCGCGACCTCGGCGATCACACCGATCGACCACAACACGCCGATCGCGCCGTCGGGGATGCCTTGCGCGCGCCAATGGAGCGTGCCGAAGCTGTAATAGACGGCGTGGCTTGCCTGGATGAGGCTCGCGGCAAGAAGAAAGAGGAGAAAGAGCGGCGCGCGGATGAGCGCGAAAGCGTCGGCGACATTGAGGCCGCGCAAAACGGAAGTGACCGCGCGGCCCCTTCCCCCAAGCTCCCGCGGCAGAAGATGGGCGCCGAGAACCAGCAGCGTCGTCCCCGCGACGAGGAGCGGCAGGACGATTTCGGGCCCAATGCTGCCGATGATGACACCTGAGCCGAGGCTCGCGGCAATGAAGCTGAGCGAGCCCCAAAGCCTCACGCGCCCATAATCGAGGGCGCCGGTGCGAAGTCCGCTGACAGCCACAGTCTCGACCAGGGGCGTGATCGTCGTCCAGTTGACGGCGAGCAGGATGATGGCGAAGAGCATCTGCCAGAAGCCGCTCGCGGCCCAGAGCAGAAGGAAAGACAGGAGCGAGCCCCATGCGAGCGCGATCACGATTGTGCGCCGTCCTCCGACAAGGTCGGCGGCGAAGCCGATGAGCGGCGTAAACACGATGCGGGTGAAGAGCGGGGCGGCGAGGATCACCGCGATCTCGTCGGCGTCGAGGCTCCGCCAATGGAGCCAAACCGGGAGGTAAGGGAGATAGCAGCCGACGACGAGGAACAGCGCCGCGTAGAGGAAGCCGAGCCGCCAGGCGAAGGAGCGGCCCTGAACGGGCGTCAGCAGCTGTTCCATGGCGATCGGCAAGTCCCAGGCTCAATGCGCCGTGCGCCCCGATTCGCACGCGTCCCGTTCCTTATGCCGCAAGCCGGCCAGGGGCGCACAAGGCACTCGCCGCGGCGGACGCCGTGAGCCGCACGGCATCCGGTCGAGGATCATATTTTTCCTCTTTGTATCAATGACTTATATGGTTAAGGAAAATTTATGGGGTGACCCTTGAAAGCCTCCGGGGCCCCGACCATCTCTAGGGAGACGCGAGTTCCCCCAAAGCGTCCCCCAAACTGACGCATGAGAGTAAAACGGCCTGGTTCCCCCCACCGGGCCGTTTTCTTTTGCGGCCTCGCCCACGGCACGATCGCCGCACGGGCAAGCCCAAATGATGCGCGGCAAGCACATTCTCGAAGAACTGCCCCGCCGAATTCTCCCAGCTGAAGCGAAGGGCATGTGCGCGCGCGGCAGCGCCGTCGAGCGCAAGAGCCTTCAGCGCCGCCGCCCGCAGATCGATATCGAGCACCCCGGCGCGGCTGTCGGTGATGACGTCAAGCGGTCCGGTTGTCGGATAGGCGGCGACGGGGAGGCCCGCGGATAGAGCTTCGAGCAGGACCAGACCGAATGTGTCCGTCGTGCTTGGAAAGACGAATACGTCGGAAGAGGCGTAAGCGTCGGCCAGGGCCTTGCCTTCACGCGATCCTGTGAACAACGCTGCCGGATAGAGGCGCTTGAGCTCCGCCGCCTGAGGTCCGCTTCCCACCACTACCTTCCGGCCGGGAAGATCGAGATCGAGAAACGCCTTGACGTTCTTTTCCACCGCGATGCGGCCAACATAGAGGAAGACCGGCGGCGGGCCGAACAACCTGACATTGCTCGGCTTGAACAAATCGGTATCCACGCCGCGCGACCAAGGCATCAATCTCGTGAAGCCCCGGGTTTCAAGTTCGGCCGCGAGAGACGGGGTGGCTACGAAGGTCCCCGCCGCGCCGTTGTGAAAGCGCCGTTGCAAGGCGTAGCACCAGTTCGCGGGGACAGGCAGACGGGCCGCCACATATTCGGGAAAACGCGTGTGATAGCTCGTGGTGAACGGCCATTTCGTTTTGCGGCAATAGCGCCTCGTCATGAAGCCGATCGGTCCCTCCGTGGCGATGTGGATGAAGTCGGGGCGCGCCGCCTCGATACGGCTGGCGATCGCGTGCGGCCCGGCAAGCGCCAACCTGATCTCGGGATAAGTCGGACACGGAAAGGTGCGGAAATGCGGAGGGGCGAGAAAACTCAATTCGAAATCGAGCGAAGGCGCTTCCGCCGCGAGCCGTTCATAGGTCCGCACCACCCCGTTGACCTGGGGGTGCCAGGCATCGGTTGCGACCAGGACCCGCATCACGCGGCAGCCTCGAGCTCCTCGGCCACAACTCCCAATCTCTCCATGCCATGAGGATGCCCCCAGCGGATGATTTCGAACGTCCCCGCCTCGGTCTCGGCCACAGCCGTACGGCTCTCGACCCAATCGCCGGTATTGATATAGGTGATGTCGCCAAGCTGACGCATGGCGGCATGATGAATGTGGCCGCAAATCACGCCGTGCGCACCATGGCGGCACGCTTCCTGGGTGAGCGCCGTCTCGAATTCGCCGATATAGTTCACCGCACCCTTGACCCTTTGCTTAAGATAGGCCGCGAGCGACCAGTAGGGCATGCCGAGCCAGCGGCGGACGGCGTTGAAATGAGTGTTGGCCCAAAGCGCGAAGGCGTAGCTCCTATCGCCGAACAGCGCCAGCCATTTGGCGTAGCGGACGACGACGTCGAACTCGTCGCCATGCATGACGAGGTAGCGGCGGCCGTCGGCCCCTACATGGACCGCGTGGCGTTCGATGGCGATGCCGCCAAACCGGGTCCCGCAATAATCGCGTAACGCTTCATCGTGATTGCCGGGGATGTAGATCAGGTCCGTCCCTTTGCGAGCCTTGCGCAGCAGCTTTTGCAGGACGTCGTTGTGGGATTGCGGCCAATAGATTCCGCGCCTGATGCGCCAGAAGTCGACGATGTCGCCGATCAAGTAGATGCGAGGGGCGTCGTGGCAGCGCAGGAAGTCGATGAAGGCTTCGGCCTGGCAGGCCTTGGTGCCCAGGTGCAGATCCGAGATGAAGATTGCGCGGTAGCGCTTCATCCCCGGCTCATGCTGCATCACGTTGTCTTCATCCCGCCTCTTCACCACGAATCGGTGCCGTCCTACGGTGCGTTTGTTTCAGGCGTGTGACATTGGCGAACAAGGTTAAGGGCGGACGCATGCAGCACGGCGAACTCATCACGCGGCTCACCGGCGCGCTTGGTTCGGCCGTGATCGATGCGCGGCCCATGGCCGTCGGGTTCGGTCTGACCGGGCTCGAGATCAGGCTCGCGGATAAAAGACATCTCGCGGTCAAGGCGCGAGCGGCAAGTAAGGGCGCCAACGACCTCTCGCTTGAGGCCTACATGCTCGGCGAGCTCGCCCGCCAATCCGAGCTCCCGGTGCCCCGCGTGCATCATGCAGAGCCCGGCCTCTTGGTCATGGATTTCATCGAGACCGATGCGAGCGGGATCACGCAAAGCGCTGAACGCCATGCGGGTGAGCTCATCGCTGCCCTTCACGCCACGCCACGCGCATATTTCGGCTACGAGCGCGATACGCTGATCGGACCGCTCGCGCAGCCAAATCCGAGATCGGACCGCTGGGTGCCCTTCTTCCGCGACCAGCGCCTTCTGTTCATGGCCGGTCAGGCGCATGAGGAGGGTTCCCTGCCCGCCACGATGCGTCATCGCATCGAGCGCCTTTCCGAGCGGATCGACGACTATCTCGGCGAGCCGGCCTTCCCCTCTCTACTCCACGGGGATCTCTGGACTGGAAACGTACTTGTGTGCGGCGGCAGGATCGTGGGGTTCGTCGACCCTGCCGTCTATTGCGGCCATCCTGAGATCGAGGTCGCGTTCGCGACACTTTTTGGCACGTTTGCGGAAGCTTTCTTCGCGGCCTACGAAAATCTGATGCCGCTAGAGCCCGGCTTTCATGAAGTCCGGCGAGACCTCTACAATCTCTACCCGCTTCTCGTGCATGTCAGGCTGTTCGGCTCTGGCTATCTTTCCGGCATCGATCGAACGCTGGCGCGGCTTGGCTTCTAGCGCATAAAGAACCGGCCCGGACGGTGCCGGGCCGGTCTTCCCTGCGAAACGAGCCGAGCTCTAAAGGCGTGGCCTTTAATAGCGGGCTTCGGCTCGCCCCCCCATCTTGTCCCTGAGCCGTCGATCTTTCGGAGTGTTCAGGTCCCCTCGAAGCTCTGCCGTCCGGTAGCGACTAAGGCCCCCCAGCCCCGTCCCCCATTCGTGACAGAAGGCTAGCTAGCCCCGATTGCATCTTCAACCTTGCGGGCGGGTGCGATGCGCAAAACGCAAGCGTACTGTTGCACAAATGCCAGGGAGATGCGTTTTTTAGATATAAATCAATACATTATGGGACATCGAGCGCGCGCATGACGGTTGGAATTCCGCGCTCGATGACGAGCTTCGCGTCACCAGTTTCACCGTTTCAGAGCGAAACTTTATCGACCCATGTTGCAGATGGGCAACGGACGCCAGGCGGCGGGTAAGCAGCCCCTCGGCGATTCGTATTGGCGAGGGAAGCGGACCGCCAAGTCCTTGTTGGGTTTGCCTTATCGGTGCGCCATGGTTTCGCAGCCCCGTTGCCGCTTCGCGGCTTCCCCGTGCATCATGCAAAAAACCAGGGGAAGATCGCATGAAGCTCCTTCGCTACGGCGCAGTCGGACAGGAAAGGCCGGGAATTCTCGACGCGAAGGGCGCGATCCGCGACCTCTCAGGCGTGGTCGCGGACCTTGCCGGAAACGCTCTCGGACACGAAAGCCTGAATCGTATCAAGGCCCTCGATCTCGCCGCTCTGCCTCTGGTTGACGGCTTGCCCCGCATTGGAGCGCCCGTGGGCGTGGTGCCGAAATTTCTCGGGATCGGACTGAACTATCGCGACCATGCCGAGGAGACCGGCATGGCGCTCCCAGAGGTTCCGATCGTGTTCGCCAAGGCGAACTCTTGCGTGTCGGGCCCTAACGACCCCGTGCTTGCGCCCCGCGATTTCAAGCGCATGGATTACGAGGTCGAACTCGGCGTCGTCATCGGCACGCGTGCCAAGAACGTGCCGGAGGCCGACGCTCTCGGCCATGTCGCAGGCTACGCGATCTGCAACGACATCTCAGAGCGCAGCCTGCAGAAGGGCGGCCCCGGCGAATGGATCAAGGCCAAGAGCTACGATTCCTTCGGACCGCTCGGCCCCTTTCTCGTCACCACCGACGAGATCCCCGATCCGCATAAGCTCGAGCTGGCGCTCGATCTGAACGGCGCGCGCATGCAGACCGGATCGACCGCGACCATGATCTTCAGCGTGGCCGCGCTCGTGAGCTATATCAGCAAATACATGACGCTGGTGCCGGGCGACGTCATCACCACGGGCACGCCGCCAGGCGTCGGCATGGCGCGGGACCCGCGCGTGTTCCTGAAGCCCGGCGACGAGATCCTCGCGACGATCTCGGGCCTCGGCGAACAGCGGTTCCAAGTCGTGGCGGAGGCTTGAGGCTCACCGCTTCACTGCGCGCGGCCACAGCGCGTGGAAATGGTGCACAGGGCCCCTGCCCTTGCCGATGCGAAGCGCGTCGGCAGTTTCAATCGCTGTCGTGACATAGGCCTTGGCGACGAGGACCGCCTCGCGGAGCGACGCCCCTTTGGCAAGTTCGGCGGCAATCGCCGATGACAAGGTGCAGCCTGTGCCATGGGTGTTGCGGGTCTTCACCCGCGGGGCCTCGAGCCGCATCTCCCCTTCCGCATCGACGAGGATATCGACGGCCTTGTCCCCTTCGCCATGACCGCCCTTGATCAACGCGGCCTGCGCACCGAACCGCTGAAGCGCCTTGGCTTGCGCCGACATGTCCCGCTCATGTCCAGCTTGTTTGCCGTCGAGAAGCTTGGCCGCCTCGGGGAGGTTCGGCGTGATCAGGCTCGCGCGCGGAACCAGCACGGCGCGCAGCGTCTCGACGGCGCCCTCATCGAGAAGGGCATCGCCAGAGGCTGCGACCATGACGGGATCGAGCACGACCGGTACGCCGGGGAAGGAATTGAGCCCCGCGGCCACCGCCTCGATGATCGCGCTTGTGGCGAGCATGCCGATCTTGACGGCGCCGACGTCAAGATCGCGCGCCACCGCCTCGATCTGCTTGAGGATGAAGTCCGGCGGGACGGCATGGACGGCCTGGACGCCACGCGTGTTCTGCGCGGTGAGAGCGGTGATCGCGCTTGCCCCATAAACGCCGAGCGCGGAGAAGGTCTTGAGGTCGGCCTGGATGCCGGCGCCGCCCGAGGAGTCGGAGCCAGCGATGGTGAGGGCGATGGCGGTCATGCCCATTCTCTATCGGCGCCTGCCGAAAAAGGCGAGCGCGCCGATTCAGCCGATTGAAGCGAGCCCCGGAAATGTCTCGAGGATCCAGGTCGCAATCAGCGTCATGGAGTCGGTGAGAAAGAGGATCCCGGTGAGAACGAGGAAGCCGCCGAGCACCTTCTCGACCGTTCCCAAATGGCGGCGGAACCGCCCCATTGCCTTCAGGAACGGTTTGATGGCGACGGCCGCGAGGATGAAGGGGATGCCGAGCCCAAGCGAATAGACCAAGAGCAGGCTGACGCCTTGGCTGACCGAGTCCTCGCCGGCGGCGACGGCGAGGATGGCTCCGAGCACAGGCCCGATGCAGGGCGTCCAGCCGAAGGCGAAGGCGAGCCCGATGACGTAGGCGCCGACGAGGCCGGCAGGCCGCGCATCGGCGTGATAGCGCGCCTCGCGGTGCAGTATGGGGATGTGGATCACCCCAAGAAAGTGCAGGCCCGCGATGATGATGATGATGCCCGCGATCTTGCTGAGAAGCGGAAGATTGGCGGCAAGTAGCTGGCCGGCGGCGGTGGCCGTGGCGCCGAGGATGACGAACACGGTGGTGAAGCCGAGCACGAAGGCGACCGACGACAAGACGACGGTGGTGTAGACGTGGGACGGCGTCTCGTCCTCGCCGGTGAGCTGATCGAAGGTCGTGCCGCCGAGGAAGCAGAGGTAAGGCGGCACGAGCGGCAGCACGCAGGGCGAGAGAAAGCTCAACACCCCGGCAATGAGCGCGCCGACATAGGTGACGTCCAAGTTCAGCCTCTTCCGTCAGTTCCAGCCAAAAGCAATCGCCGTCTCAGACAGACCGGATTGTCCGCTCCGGCGGCTTAATGACAAGTCACGTTCATGTTAAGCGGCAGGCTCGCGATCTGCCTCACGCGGCGGCAGCCTACTCCGCCGCGCTCACCGGGGGCAGCGAGACCGTCTCGATGACCGACAAATCGAGCTTCTTGGAGGCGTGGTCGATATCGAGGCCAACAACGTCGCCCTTGGCGTCGAAATCAACAACGAGACCCTCCACGATCTCCCAGGCTTCAATGCCCGGGACATTCTTCAGCTCGATATCCGGGACATTCTTCAGCTCGATATAGAGGCTGTCGGTTTCCGGATAATAGTGAAGCTTCATTGATCGTCGTCACGCGGCGGCGGCTCGGGCGCGCAAGGCGGCAGCCCTGATCGCGGCGATATTGTCGGCATAGGCGCCGCCCTTGAACACGCCCGATCCCGCCACGATCGCGTTGGCGCCCGCCGCGACGACGAGCGGGACCGTCTCGGCGTTGATGCCGCCATCCACTTCGAGGTGGATGGGCCGCGCGCCGATCATCTTGCGGATTGCCGCGATCTTATCGAGCTGGCTCGGGATGAAGGCCTGGCCGCCGAAGCCGGGATTGACCGTCATCACCAAAACCAGGTCGATCTTGTCGAGCACATATTCGATCGCGCTCTCATGCGTCGCGGGCGTGATGCTGACGCCGGCCTTCTTGCCGAGGCTCCCGATGAATTGGAGCGAGCGGTCGAGATGAGGCCCCGCCTCGGCATGAACGGTGATGAGGTCCGAGCCCGCTTTGGCGAACGCCTCGATGAACGGGTCGCACGGCGCGATCATCAAATGCACGTCGAACAGCTTCTTCGAGTGCGGGCGGAGCGCCTTCACCACGTCAGGCCCGATGGTGATGTTCGGCACGAAGTGGCCGTCCATGACATCGACATGGATCCAGTCGCAGCCGGCGCGATCGACGGCCTCGACCTCTTCGCCGAGCCTGGCAAAATCGGCCGAGAGGATCGAAGGCGCGATGATGATGTCTTTGGCCATGGGTCCCATGGGTCCTTGCCCTTGTCTCCTGGTCACGCTCATGGCCTTAAGCCGCTTTCCTTCCTTCTATGTCACCGCCGGGCTCTGCTGCGCAATCCTGCAAGACGGCACCCGCCAAGAGTGACGATCGATGGTTACTAGATTCCCGCTTGCGCGGGAAACGCTTTCCTTTGTCATTGCCCGGCTCGACCGGGCAATCCAGTAACCCATGCGGTCGGGAGACGGCTAAGCACGGTGAGTACTGGATTCCCGCTTCCGCGGGAATGACAAGTACTAGGTCGCGTGGCGGGCCCCGCTGCTCGCAAGCGCCAGGACCCCCGGCAATTCGTGGCCGCCCAGCCATTCGAGGAAGGCGCCGCCCGCGGTCGAGACATAGGTGAAGCCGGATGCGGCGCCGGCCTCGTTGAGCGCCCTCACCGTATCGCCGCCGCCCGCCACGCTCACGAGCTTGCCAGCCTTGGTGAGGCTCGCCACCGCGCGGGCGAGCGCGAATGTCCCCTCGCCGAAGGGCGGCGTCTCGAAGGCGCCGAGCGGTCCGTTCCACAGCACGGTGCGGACCGTGCCGAGCCGCCGTTTGAGCGCGGCAATGCTCTCGGGCCCGAAATCGAGGATCAGGGCGCCGTCGGGCACGTCGCCGACGGGGCAAACCCGCCAATCGACGCCCTCGTTCAACGCGTTCGCGATCACCACATCCAACGGCAAGACGATCTCGCAGCCCGCGCCTGCGGCCCGCTCCATGATGTCCTTAGCCGTCGGCACGAAATCGGGCTCGCAGAGCGAGGCGCCCACTGTCATCCCATGGGCGAGAAGGAACGTATTGGCCATGCCTCCGCCAACGACGAGAACGTCCATTCGGGTCACGAGGTGGGTCAGGACTTCGATCTTGGTCGAGACCTTGGCGCCGCCGACAACGGCCATGACCGGCCGTCGCGGGTTCTCCAGCGCGCGCCCCAGCGCTGCAATCTCGGCCATCATCAGGAGACCGGCGTAAGCGGGGAGAAGGGAGGCGATGGCCTCGATCGAGGCATGCGCCCTGTGGGCACTCGAGAAGGCGTCGTTGACATAGAGGTCGCCATGCTCGGCGAGGCGTTTGGCGAATTGCGGGTCGTTCTTCTCCTCGCTCGGATAGAAGCGCACATTCTCGAGCACGGCCACTTCGCCTGGCTTGACCGCCGCAAGCCCGCGCCTCGCCTCTTCGCCGACGGAGTCGCCGATGAAGTGAACCTTGGTGCCCGGCATCAGCTCCCGCATCTTCAGCGCGACGGGCCGCAACGAGGTGTCGCTCGATGGCCCTTCCTTGGGACGCCCGAGATGCGACAGCACGACGACTTTCGCTCCCGCTTCGGCCAGTCGTGCGATGGTTGGAAGCACCCGCTCGAGCCGCGTCGCATCGGCGACGACGCCGTTCTCGATCGGCACGTTGAAATCGACGCGAACGAGCACGCGCTTCCCCCGCACATCGATCCCCTCGATGGTCCTGATGCGGGAGAGGTCGAGACTTGCGCCAGCCCTCTGCTTCGAGGCGGAGGGCGAAGCGGCCTCGTTCATAACAGCCGGCCCATGGCGACCGCCGTGTCGGACATGCGGTTGGAAAAGCCCCATTCGTTGTCGTACCAGGCGACGACGCGGCAGAAGGTGCCGTCAACCACGTGCGTTCCGGTGAGATCGAAGATCGAGCTCAAGGGATCGTGGTTGAAATCGGTCGAGACCAGGGGCTTTGAGTTCACGCCGACGATGCCTTTGAGCGGGCCGTTGGCAGCCTTGGTCACCGCCTGATTGATCTCCTCGACGGTGGTGGGACGCTCCGCCTGGAAGGTCAGATCGACCATGCTCACATTCGGAACCGGAACCCTGATCGAGGCGCCGTCGAGCTTGCCCTTCAGCTCCGGCAAGACGAGACCGACCGCCTTGGCTGCCCCCGTCGAGCTCGGGATCAGGTTGATGGCGCCGCTCCGCGCCCGGTACGGATCCTTGTGCAACGTGTCGACGATCCGCTGGTCGCCGGTATAGGCATGCACCGTGGTCATGTAGCCGTGCTTGATGCCGATGGCCTTGTTCAGGACCTGGGCGACGGGGGCGAGACAATTGGTGGTGCAGGAGGCGTTGGAGACGACGTGGTGCTCCTGGGTCAGCTGGTCGTGATTGACGCCGAACACGACAGTCAAGTCTGCGCCGGAGCACGGCGCTGAAACGAGCACGCGCTTGGCGCCGGCCACGAGGTGCTTTGCGGCTCCGTCACGATCAGCGAAGCGCCCGGTGCACTCCATCACGATATCGACGCCGAGATCGCGCCAAGGCAGTTTCTCCGGCTCGGGTTGCGACAGAACCGCGACGTTCTGGCCATTGGTCTTGAGGTGCCCGTCAACGACATCGATCTTGCCGGGAAATCGCCCATGCACGCTGTCGAACTCGAGCAGGTGGGCATTCATCTCGGCCGAGCCGAGATCGTTGATGGCGATGAAATCGAGATCGTTGCGGCCGGACTCCAGGTAGGCCCTGAACGTGAGCCTGCCGATCCGGCCAAACCCGTTAATGGCAACGCGCTTGTTAGACATCCTCTCCCTTACCTCTTGGTGCTGCCGATCAGGTCACGCGCCGCGCCAGCGACGGCCTCGGCGGTGATGCCGAAATGTTTATATAGGTGTTGCACGGGCGCGGAAGCACCGAATCCATGCATGCCGATGAAGGCGCCTTCAGGACCGAGCCATCTCGACCAGCCGAACGGCGCGGCGGCCTCGACCGCAACACGGGGGCCAAAGCCCAGAACAGCCTCCCGATAGCTCTTGCTTTGGGCCTCGAACAGCTCCCAGCACGGCATCGACACCACGGCGGCGCTGATCCCCTCCCCTTCAAGTTCCTTTGCCGCCGCGACGGCCAGGGCCAATTCCGAGCCCGTTCCGATCAGCGTGACGTCGCGCCCGCGCTTGGGCTCGATCAGCACATAGGCGCCCCTGGCGGAGAGATTCTCCTCGCCCGCAGCGGTGCGGATGAGTGGGACGCCTTGGCGCGTGAGCGCTAGGATCGTCGGCGTCGTCTTGGAAAGAAGCGCGAGCTCCCAGCACTCGGCGCATTCGACCGAGTCGGCGGGACGCATCACATTGAGATTGGGAATGGCGCGAAGCGCGGCCAAATGCTCGACCGGCTGATGCGTAGGCCCGTCCTCGCCAAGCCCGATCGAGTCGTGGGTCATTACGTAGATGACCCGCTGCCGCATCAGCGCCGCGAGCCGGATCGACGGACGGCAATAGTCGGTGAAGACGAGGAAGCTGCCGCCATAGGGCACGATCCCGCCATGCAGCGCCATCCCGCTCATCGCCGCAGCCATGCCGTGCTCGCGCACGCCGTAATGGACGTAGTTGCCGGAGAAGTCGCCTGGCTTGACCACGGTATGAAGCTTGGTGAGCGTGCCGTTCGATCCGGTGAGGTCGGCGGAGCCGCCGACCAGGCCGGGGATCGCCGGCAGGAGCTTCTCCAGCACCTTCTGCGAGGATTGCCGTGTCGCGAGCTTGGCGGCTTCGCGGGCGAAGTCCGACTTGATGGCGGCGACTGCCGACGCAATCTCGGCTTTGACCTTGCCGTCGATGGGATCGGTCAATGCGGTGCGGGCCGACGCGTCGAGGCGCTTGGCGGCGGCGGTCCAGGTCTCATAGGCGGCGCGATGGCGCGATCCGTAAGCGCGCCAAGTCGCGAGAATCGGCTTCGGCACCTCGAAAGGCTGATGGCGCCAACCAAGCTTCTCGCGCGCGCCTTTGACTTCCTCCTCGCCAAGCGGAGAGCCGTGGGTCGCGGCCGTGCCTTGCTTGTTGGGCGCGCCATAGCCAATGACGGTGCGGCAAGCGATCAGAGAGGGGCGGTCGGTGACTTGCTTTGCGTTCTCGATGGCAAGCGCGACCGCTTCAGGGTCGTGTCCGTCGACGCGGGCGGTATGCCAGTGCGAGGCCTTGAAGCGTTCGACCTGGTCGTCTGAGACGGCGAGGCTGGTCGGTCCGTCGATCGAGACATGATTGTCGTCGAACAGGACGATGAGCCGCCCGAGCTTGAGATGGCCGGCGAGAGAGATCGCTTCCTGGCTCAAGCCCTCCATGAGGCAGCCGTCGCCCGCGATGCAATAGGTGTAATGATCGACGGTCGCATTGCCATAGCGGCTGTTGAGCAGCCGCTCGGCGAGCGCCATGCCGACGGCATTGCCGAGCCCCTGGGCAAGCGGGCCGGTGGTGGTTTCGATGCCGGGCGCATGGCCATATTCGGGGTGGCCTGGGGTACGGGAGTTAAGCTGGCGGAAGTTCTTGAGTTCCTCGAGCTCCATCTCCGGATAGCCGGTGAGATAGAGCAGCGCATAGAGCAGCATCGAGCCGTGTCCCGCTGAGAGCACGAGGCGGTCGCGGTCCGGCCAATCGGGATGCGCCGCGTCGAACTTTAGGAAGCGCGTGAACAGCACGACAGCCACGTCGGCCATGCCCATCGGCATGCCGGGATGGCCGGAATCGGCCTTTTGCACGGCGTCCATGGCGAGCGCCCTGATGGCGTTAGCCATGTCGCGATGAGACGCCTCCGGTAACGCCTGATCTTGCATCAGGTCAGTTGTAGGCTCAATTGTGTTCATAGATCAAAGGCTTGCAGTGGCTTTGCGTCCACCCGCGGTAACAGGTTCGATGACAAACGCGCGGAATCCGCTGCCGTCTCCTAGCACACCATGTCGGGCGCGGCAGCGCTCAATTCGCCCCATCCACACGGAGGGGAGTGATGGGATGCAGCCAACCCCAAGGATCGCCGCAGCGCCGGGTGGGCGAGAACTTCAGATGCAGTGATAGCGCCATCCGTGCTCAGACGGGCCAAGCGCAAGATTGTCGCAGCCGAATGGCTCGCTGCTTCGCGGCTTGCGAACTCTTAGTAGTTGCGATCCTTCTTCGGTGGAGTTCCGGCCGTCGCATCCGCCAAGCAGTTGGCGATCCAGGCTTCCTTTTCATCAGCCCTAAGGGCGGGAAGGACACGTGCTGCAGCCTTTTCGCAGGCCGTTCTTTGTGCCGGTGTGACGCCACCGGCAACAGCCGGGGGCATCAGCGCTGCGAGCGCCAAGAAGGCGGCGCACGCGCCAATCGTAAGCTCTTGCCGCTTCATCTTGCTTTCCTTTCAAGCTGTGGTTTCGCCAATTATAGCGCCGTCTAGCGGCGACCGGCCTAGCAAATCTTCTTGATCGCTCTCGCCCTAAGGGTGATGGGCCTGCCCGGCCGCGATGGCGATATCATCGCGGGCCATCGAGTCTCCCCAAGAACTGGGACTTGCTAAAACGCACTGACGCCCATCGAGGCCTTGACCGCATGGTACCCGACGAGAAGTTGGGTCAGCGCCAGAGGGTGGCTCTTGGCACCGTTGGCGATGTCGATGCGGCCAACCTGGTCGCGCAAATGCCCCGCCTCCGGGATGAGGTTCCATAGCAGATCCTCGATCCGCTCGGCCCTCTGGTCGGAGATATTCCCGTTGATCTCGAGAACGTCGACGGGCTTGCCGTCGCGGTCGCGGGCAAGTTCCAGACGCATCCCCGCGTTGCTCGACCCGTCGAATAAGGGGGTGAAGTCGGGATGAGGCAGCGTCGGGCGCAGGATATGGCGCACATCGAGCCGCGTATCGGAGCCGTTAGCGCCCGCGGACCGCTGGAACCTGATGACGATGTCGGCGAATGTCCGTTGCGGATGGATGAAGTTGGGGCTGTCGATCTCGCGCCGGGCGAGCTGCGCCAGCACCTGCTCGCGCGTGTAGCCGCGCTTAGTCGTGTCGCGGTGCATCTTCCACCGCACCCTGAGCTCCTCCTCGGGGTCGAGGTAGATCTTCACGTCATAACAGTCGCGCATGCCGCGCGTGGCGTAACCGAGCAGGCCCTCGGCGATGACGAACGCCTTGGGCTTGACATATTCCGGAGCCTCGAACGTGCCTTGCCGGTGGTCATACACCGGCTTCAGGATCGCCTCGCCGCGGCGCAAGAGCCGCAAATGCTGCTCAAGGACATCGATGTAGTTGGCGCGCGGGTCGAGCGCCGACATGCCGAGCGCGGCACGGGCGCTGCGGTCGTAGCGATGGTAGTCGTCAGTGCAGATCACCGTGCAGTGTTCTTCGCCCAGAATCTGGGCGACGCCCACCGACAGCGTCGACTTCCCTGACGCCGAATCACCGACGATGCCGAGTATGATCGGATGCTCGACCCGTTTCGCCATCTAGCACTCCAGGCACTCCTCCCAGCTCGGGCGTCAAGCGACGTCGCGCGCGGCGACGCTCGCCATGCGCTCGATCGGCATATAGCTCGTCAAGATCTGCCGCTCGCCGTTTGCGCCCGTTATCATCATGGTCTGCACCTTATAGTGGGACTTTGACCGCTCCACGCCTTCCAGCATGAGACCGGTGGTAATTCCCGTGGCACAGAAAAACACATCGTCCGACGTAATGATCTCGTCGCGCTGATACCATTTCGAGGTGTCGATGCCCGCCTCCTTCACCGCCTTCGCTTCGGTCTGAAGCTGGGGATCGAGGCGCGCCAAGAATTCGCCGCCGATCGCCCTGATGGCGCATGCCGACATAACGCCTTCAGGCGTGCCGCCAGTTCCCATCAAGGCATCGATTCCCGAGCCGGGAATGGCGGCCATCAGCGCCCCGGCGACGTCGCCGGCGGGATAGAGTGCGACTCGGGCGCCCGCCGCCAGGATGCGGTCGACGAGCTCGCGATGACGCGGCTTCTCGAGCACGAACACGGTGAGGTCGGAGACATCCTTGTTGAGGACCTCGGCAAGGGTGGTGAGCTTCTTCTCCACCGGCCAGTGCGGATCGATCTTGCCGCGCGCCGGCGCGCTCGCCACGAACTTCTCCATGTAGAAGACGGGCCCCGGATTCATCATGGCGCCGCGCGCGGCCACCGCGAGCACGGCCAGCGCATTGGTCTGGCCGCGCACCAGGTAGCTCGTGCCCTCAACCGGATCGACGGCGACATCGGCCTTGAAGGCGGACCCTGGGCGCCCGAGCCGCTCGCCGCGCTGCGGCTGAGGGGCCTCGCCGCGCGTGGCTTCGCCGATGGCGACGACCGCGTCGATATCGACCTCGCCCAGCGCCGCTCGCATAGCCTCGAGCGCCGCGCTGCCGGCATCGAGACTGTCGCCCCGCCCGATCCAGCTGAAGGCGGCGCAGGCGGCCGCCTCGGTCACACGGCGCAGGGAAAACACAAGTTCCGGATTGGCCGGAGCTGAGGTCTGCATAGAGGCTCCTTCATGGCGATCCCGGTCAGGACTGGGCCGGGCAAGGCGCGGGTCCGAGGCACTATATCTTATGGTTCGGTGCCGACCTAGTTTGCAAGGGATTAGGCCGAAATGCCCGTGCTCGAACGACTTTCAGCCCGACGGGCGCCTCGGATCGAGCGCGTCGCGCAAGGCATCGCCGAGCACGTTGACCGATACGAGGAGGACGATCAGCACGAGCCCAGGAAGGATGGTGACCCACCAGGCGCCGGCAAACATCAGATCGTACCCCGAGCGGATCAGCGTGCCGAGCGAAGGCTTGGTGACGGGCATGCCGAGACCGAGAAAGGAAAGAGCCGCTTCGGCCATGATGGCCCCGCCGATTTGCGTCGTCGCCACCACGATCAGAGGGGACACGATATTGGGGAGGATGTGGCGCCACAGCAGGCCCCTCGTGCTTGCGCCGAGAGCGCGCGCCGCCCTGACATAGTCCTTGGCGGCCTCGACTTGGGTCGCCGCGCGCGCGGTCCGCGCAAGATAGGGCCATTCGGCGAGGCCGATCACGACGGCGAGGAGCGGCACCGCGAAGCGGCTTAAGCCTTCTCCGCCGAAACCGGCGCGGAAGAGAGCGAGCGCGATGATGGCCGTCATCAGCGTGGAGAGTGAGAGCTGGATATCGGCCGCGCGCGTGACCGCCGTATCGATCCCCCCACCGGCATAGCCGGCAAGGAGGCCGAGCGGGATGCCGATTGCCGCCGCGATGACGACTGCGAGCAATCCCACCGTGAGCGAGATGCGGGTGCCGTAAAGGATGGCGCTCAAGAGGTCGCGGCCTTGCGCGTCGGTGCCAAGGAGAAAGCGTGCGTCGCTGCCCTCGAGCCAGGACGGCGGCAGGCTGGCGTCGAGCACATCGAAGCTCGTGAGGTCGAACGGGTCTTGCGGGGCGAAGAGCGGCGCCAAGACCGCGGCAAGCGCGATGGCGCAGAGCACGATTGCGGCGATCGCTCCGCCTGGATGCTCGGCTGCCAGCGTGCGTAGCGCGCCTTGAGCCTTCGGCAAAGCTTCGGCGCTCATCCCCTTCCCTCCAGCCCGATGCGGGGATCGAGCATGAGACTCACGACGTCGACCAGCGTGTTGGTGACGACGAAGAGAACACCGACGAAGACGAGATACGTGGTGATCAGCGGAATGTCGGCGCGCGTGACCGCTTCGAGGAAGAGAAAGCCCATGCCGGGCCATTGGAACACCGTCTCGGTCAGCAGCGTGTAGGCGATGAGGGTTCCGACCTGGAGGCCGCCAACGGCGGCGAGCGGCAGCAGCGCGTTCCGCAGCGCGTGCGAAAGCCAGACCCTGAGCGGCGAGGCTCCTTTGGCACGGGCGGTTCGCACATAGTCGTGGCCGAGTTCGTCGAGCATGGCGCCGCGCACGAGCCGGATAAAGAGCGGGAGCATGATCGAGGACAGCGTCAGAGCCGGCAGGATGAGGTGCTTAAGCCCGTCGGGGGTGAGCAAGCCCGTTTCCCATGGCCCGAGGCTTATCGTCTCGCCGCGGCCGAAGGCCGGCAGCCAGCCGAGCCAGACCGAAAAGACGGTGATGAGAAAGATCCCGGTCAGGAACACGGGGATGGAGATGCCGAGCACGCTCAGGGCCAAGACGAGCCGGGCGCCGAGGGCGCGCGGGCGGACGGCGCAATAGATGCCTGCGGGAACGGAAAGGAGAAGTACGATCAGGCTCGCGCCGAGGACGAGCTCGAAGCTTGCGGGAAACTTGGCAAGGATGACTGCAAGCGTCGGCCGCTTATAGATGGTGGATGTGCCGAGATCGCCTTGAACCGCGCCGCCGAGATAGCGCGCAAGCTGCACCGGCCAAGGCGCATCGAGCCCGAGCTTGTGGCGAAGCGCCGCGCGCTCGGCTTCCGGCACCGCCTCGCCCATGATCTCGCGCAAGGGATCGCCGAGGGCCGCGCGGACAGCAAAGGCGATGACCAGAATTGCCAACATGACGAGCGCCGCCTGGCCGAGGCGGCGCGCTGCGAAGCTGAGCCCTGCGACGACCCCTCTCATGAGTGCCGGCGCTTGGGGTTCACGCCGCGTGGCGGGTCAGCGCATGAGCAATCGCCGCGGCGACCGCGGCCTGCCAGGGGACATAGAGGAGCGCGCCCGCGTTCCAGTGGGCGGCCGGGTAGAGCAGCAGCCCAAACAGCGCACCTGTTGCGACGATCGGGATCCAGGCTTCGGCGCGCCTGATCGCCTGCGCGGCGATGCCGGTGCCAAAGGCGGTGAGCCCCGCTCCGATCGCGCCGCCAACGAGACCCGCAAGTATCCAACCAACGACCTCGCGCTTTGCCTTGGCGCCTTCTGCCGTGCCGAACATTTGGGAGCCGACAAGCGCCGACATCACGTCGTTCGCCGTATTGACCGCGACAAGCCAGCCCACGATCGTGAGCGCCATGGCGAGAAGGCATTTGCCAAGATCCCGGCTGACCCATAGCCATAGCATGGCGGCAAGTCCGGCGCCAAAGGCGATGCCGGCGTGGAGCGGGACGCCATCGGCGTTAATCAGCACCTCGGGGTTTTCGAGGCGGACGTCGGGCAGCGGCGATGGCAGGCTCGAGACCAGGCCGGTGAGAATGCCGACGCCCGCCATGATCATGACGGCACGACCCCGCGCGGGCGGACTCGGCATCGTGGCTGCTTCAGCGAGCGACGAACTCATCCCAGCCCCCCAGGCGAGCGGACAAGTTCACCTATGGTAGCAGCATGCCGGTCCCCCCGCCACGCCCAGGCGTCGGATGCGTGAGGCTCTGTCTCTCTAAGCCGCTGACCAGGCTTGGCTAATTGCTCGCAGTCTTAGACCCCTCGGCCACCGATTTCATCTGGGCGAGGCCCTTCTCCATATCGTCGCCCATCATCTTCCGGCCGTTCATCACCAGGCAAAACGCTTTGCCGATGAAATTGTGCTCGCCGGACATAGTCCAGGTGACGGCGGTCCGATCGCCCTCCGGCTTGAACTCGAACTGCGAGGTGCTCGTGCCTTCGAAGGGCTTGACGAAGTCGGCCTTGACCTTGACGAGATCGCTCGGGCGGCTCTCAACGATCGTCAGTTTCCCTTCACCGACCTTGTCGTTGCCGGCCCAGTTCATGACCGCGCCCTGCCCGGCCTCTGGGCCTTCGAATGTAATCTTGGCGGCGGGATCGAGTTTCGCCCAGGGCGACCACGCCTCCCATTTGTGCAAGTCGTTCACGCGCGCGAACAGATCGGCTTGCGGCGCGGCGATCTTGGCCGTCCGCTCGACGCGGAAGTTCGAGGGCTGGATGGCGACGACGGCGACAAAGACGAGGACCAGCACGGCAAGACCGATGAGTATTTTTTTGAACATCGCTGTTCCTCCGAGTCGGCTACTCGATCACGAGATCACCGAGATATGGCATATCGATGACATTGACGACGGCGCCGATCCTGACGTTGTTGCGCGCGGCCCAGGAGAGATGCTGCCAATGCAGCGGCAGGAGCGCCGCGTCGTCATAGATGAGGCGCTCGATCTTCTTGAGCGACGCGGCGCGGGCATCGGCATCGGTCATGCTCTGGGTCGCAAGCGTCAGCCGGTCGATTTCAGGATTGGAATAGTTGCCGGCGTTGTATTGGCCGTAGCCCTTGTCCTTGTCGGGCGTCATCAGCAGGAACTCGTAGAAATTTGCCGAGTCTTGCGTGTCCGATTGCCAGCCGATCATCATGATGTCGGCGGCGCGCTCGTCGAACCGCTGCCAGTATTGGGCCTTTGGCATGGTCTGCAAATCGACCCTGATATTGATCTTGGCAAGCATGGCGGCAACCGCCTCGGCGACGCGGGCGTCCTCGATGTAGCGATTGTTGGGAGCCATCATGGTCACGGCGAAGCCGTTCTCGTGTCCCGCCTCTTGCATCAGAGCCTTCGCCTTGGCGAGGTCGTAGCGGGGAACGAGCGCGGGATCGTGGCCGGCATAACTTTGCGGACTGAGCTGGCCCGCGGCCGTGCCGAGGCCGCGCATGATCTTCTCGGCGATGCCCTCGCCGTTGATCGCGTGGACCATGGCCAGGCGCACACGCTTGTCCTTGAAGGCCGGGACGCGCTCCTGGTTGAACTCGAAGGCCAGGATGCGCGTGCTCGGCATGGTGATGAGCGTGCAGCATGGCGCCTGTTTCAGGCGGGCGAGATCGGTCGGCGGCACCGGCGCGATGAAATCGATATCGCCGGCGAGCAGCGCCGCTACCCGCGTTGCCGGCTCCTTGATCGGGGTGAAGACGATCTCATCGACATTGCCGGGCGAGTCCTTGTCCCAATAATCGGCGAAGCGCTCGAGCTTCAGCCGCACCCCCTGCTCGCGTTCGGTGACGATGAAAGGTCCGGTGCCGCTTGCGTGCGTCGAGGCGAACGAAGCGCCGTGCTTGACGATGAAATCTTTTGGGCGCCCGCGCTCATCGAGCCCGGAATAGAACGCCCGGTCCATGGGAAAGATGTAGGTGGCGAGATTGAGCACGAGCGGATAGGCGCCCTTGGTGACGAGGTCGACAGTGAGGTCGTCGACGGCGCGCGCTTCGCTGAAGGGGTCGAACAGCGCCTTGAAGTCGGGACTCTGTTTCAGCCGGTTGAAGGTCCATACCACGTCCTCCGCCGAGAGCGTGCGCCCGGACTGAAACCTCACCCCCTCGCGCAGGTGAAAGCGCGTGGTGCGCTCGTCGATCTGCTCGAAGCTCTTGGCGAGGCGCGGCTCGATCGAGAGATCCTGGCGGAAACGGATCAGGGGATCGAACAGGAGATGGGACATCTGCAGCGTGGCGCCCGAGAGCTGCTCATGCGGATCGAGAGAGGTGGGGTCGGAGTCGTAGGCCATGCGGAGCGTCTTGCTCTCGGCCCCTTGGGGCGCGAGAGCGCAGAACAGGACCAGTAAGGCGGCTACGAGAAAGTGACGCATGGACGGGAGCTATGTCGCCAGAAAGGACTGGCGCCGTCCACTCCCCTTTGCTTCAAGGGAGGCGCTCTATACAGTCTCGCCGTGAGCTGGAGGAGCCCCTTTAGGGCTGAGCAGTGGTGCAGGGTTTCTTTGTCACCGGGACCGACACAGATGTCGGCAAGACCGTCGTCGCGGCCTGGCTCGTGGCGCGGCTCGGCGCCTGCTACTGGAAGCCGGTGCAGGCCGGGACCCAACCGGAGACCGACTCTGAAATCGTGCGCCGGCTCTCCGGCGCGTCCCCCGACCGCATCCTTCCCGAGGCCTATGTGCTCGCCGAGCCGATCGCCCCGCACGAGGCGGCGCGGCGGGCGGACATTGCCATCGACATGGCCAAGCTCGTGCCGCCCCCTTGCGACGGGCCGCTCGTGGTCGAAGGCGCCGGCGGGCTCATGGTGCCGCTCGACGACCAATCCTTCGTCATCGATCTTGCGCGCGAGCTCGAGCTGCCGTTGATCCTCGTCGCCCGCTCCACGCTTGGCACCATCAACCATACGCTGCTCTCTCTCGAAGCCATCAGGCGGCGCGGTCTCCCCCTTGCCGGAGTGGTGGTGAACGGTCCCGAGACGCCGCACAATCGCGCGGCAATCGAGCGCTACGGCAAAGTGGAGGTGATCGCCGAGATTCCCTGGCTCGAGCAGGTCACGCCGGCCGCGCTCATGAACATTGAGCCGGAGCTCGATCTCACGCGGCTCGCGAGGGCCGCAGCAGCATGAACGAAGACCCGAGATCAAAGCGCGAGCGCGCTGCGGCCGCCGAGGACGTGCTCGCGAACGATCTGCGCCATGTCTGGCATCCCTTCACCCAGCACGGGAGCGAAAGCGAGCCGATCGTCATTGCGCGGGCAAAAGCTTCATCGCTGTTCGACGCCGGTGGACGGGAGATCCTCGACCTCGTCTCCTCGTGGTGGACCTGCACCCACGGACATTCGCATCCGAAACTGAACGCGGCTCTTGCCGAGCAAGCGAGCCGCTTCGAGCATGTGATGTTCGCTGGCTTCACGCACAAACCTGCGGCCGATCTTGCCGCTTCATTGGCGAAGATGCTCCCCGGCGACCTGAACAGAGTGTTCTTCTCCGACGACGGCTCAACCTCGGTCGAGGTCGCTCTCAAGATCGCCTATCAATATTGGATCAATCGCGGAGAGCGGCGGCGGCGGAGCTTGGTCGCCTTCGACGGCGGCTACCACGGCGACACGCTCGGCGCCATGTCGCTCGGGCGCGCCTCGCAGTTCTTCAATCCGTTCCGCGATCTGATGTGCGAGGTCAGGGTGCTACCCTATCCCGCGACGTTCGAGGGCGACGATGCCGCGGACGAACGCGAGGCCGGCGCGCTGTCTTCCTTCGAGGCGATGTTGACCGACCACAGGGACGGGGTCGCGGCGCTGATCATCGAGCCATTGCTTCAGGGCGCGGTCGGCATGCGGGTCTGCCGCCCGAGCTTCCTCAAGCGCCTCGTCGAGAAGGCAAGAGAGGCGGGCGTCCTCGTCATCTTCGACGAGGTCGCGACGGGCTTTGGGCGAACCGGCACGCTGTTCGCCATGAAGCAGGCGGAGGTCGTGCCAGACCTCGTCTGCCTGTCTAAAGGCCTCACCGCCGGCTATATGCCGATGGGGGTGACGGTGGCACGCGAGGCCATCTTCGAGGCCTTTGTCGGCGAGAGCTTCGACCGCGCGCTTCCTCACGGGCATTCCTTCACCGCAAATCCGCTCGCCTGCGCCGTGGCCCTCGCTTCGCTTGGTTTGTTCGAGGAAGAGAAGACGATCGAGCGGATCGCGCGCATCAATGAAGCGCATCGGGCGATGATGGCGGAGCTGGCCTCGCGCCCCGACGTGGCGCGGCCTCGCCTGATCGGCTCGATCCTCGCCTTCGACGTGAAGGAAGGGGGCGGTTATCAGTCGGATGCGAGCCGCGGCTTGCGCGACTGGTATCTTGCTCACGGCCTCAATATCAGGCCGATCGGCTCGACGGTCTATCTGATGCCGCCCTACTGCATCACCGATGATGAGCTGGCCCGCAGCTATGCCGGCCTCACCGAAGGCCTCGATGCGCTGGCGTCGGGGGCGTTGAGCGCGCCATAGACGATATGCCAGGTGACGCGGCCGCCGAAACTGGCATCGGCGGCGCGGATGGCGCGGCGGAGCGAGCCGGGGGAGAGCGGGACATAGCCTTCGCGCGGCGTAAGCCCGCCCACCCCCTTCATGCGGCGGAGGAAGGAAAGCGCGCCGGCATCGGGCAGAAGCCGTTCCTCTTCGACGACACCCGGGAGCGTTGGAATATCGGCAAGCCCGCTCGGCAACCCTTCGCTTTTGAGCGCGGCACGCCACTCTGCGAAGCTTTCGGGCCCGAGCGTGGCATAAAGTATGAGGCCGCTGGGAGCGAGAAACCGGCGCAAGCGCTCCAGACTCGCGACCGGGTCTGCGAGCCAGTGGAGCGTCATGGCCGAGACGATCAAGTCGAGCCCGGCATGGCCGCCCGCTTGGCCCGCATCCATCACCTCATAGCTGATATGGGCCGGACCCAGCGGCGCGAGGTTGCGCCGGCATTCGGCGATCATGGCCGGGGCCACGTCGGTCAAGACGAAGTGGCCTTGCTTGTAGCGCCGCACGAGATGGCGGCTGAACAGGCCGGTGCCGCAGCCGAGCTCGAGCACGCGCGGCCGGTCGAGCTCGGGGAGAAACCGCGCGAGCCTCCCGGCAATGGCGCGCTGGAGCCCGGCATGAAGCTCGTAGCTTTCGGCGCTCGCGCCGAAGCGTGCCGCGATCTCGGCGCTATGCCGGGAGAGAATCGGCGAATTCAAGGACATGACGGGCGCACCATTGCGGGTGCCTCAACGGCAGGACATGGCCGCCGTCAGGCGACCAGATCGGCCCCTGCCGCCAAATCTGCTCGCTCATCGCGGTGGGCACGATGGCGTCGTCGCGGGCGGCAAGGGCAAGCACGGGGCATTCCAGCCCCTCTTTAACGTCGCGCGCGTCCCAATGCATCAACCAATCGAGCCCTTCGTGGAGGCGCGGGACATCGAGCGCCTCCGGTGGCGCAAAGTCCGGCGCGCCGCATGAGCGCCAGAAGGCTTCGACCGTGGCGTAAGGCTCCCGCTCGATCCCCCGCTTCAGCGCGGCGAGCCGCGACGGGGCGACATGACAGCAGAAGCAGTCGAAACCCTGCACGCTGACAAGGGCGCGGAACTGCCCTCCGCCGCGCGCCAGCAGCCACAGAAGTCCAAGCGAATGGCCGACGGCGATGGCGTCGCGCGGCCAATTCGTTTCGCCCTTGGGACCGCCAGAGACGAAGCCGAGATCGACCAAGTAGGCATCGGCGCCCTCAAGATGGCCGACGAAGTCGGTCCAGATACCGGCATGGAAGCCCCAGCCATGGACGAGAACGAAATGCATGCGGCTTCAGACGGCCTGCGCCTTGAGGCGCGCGTCCTTCGCCGCAAGGACTTCGAGCAGGCGATCGACGTCTTCCTCTCGGTGCGCCGCGGTGAAGGCCAGCCTGAGCCGCGCCGTGCCGGGGGGCACGGTCGGGGGCCTGATGCAGGAGGCCCAAAGCCCCGCCTCCCGGAGCCGTCCGCTCATGGCAAGGGCCGCTTCCGGCTGGCCTGCGATGATCGGCACGATCTGCGTGGTGGAGGTGCCGGTATCGAGGCCGGCCGCGCGGGCGCCGGCGCGAAACCGCTCGGCGAGATTTGCGACATGGGTGCGCTCGGCCTCCATATTAGGGACGATGTCGAGAGCGGCATCGATGGCGCCGAGCACCGGCGGCGGCAGCGCCGTCGAGTAGATCACGCCGGCACAGCGATTGACGAGATAGTCGCGGACCGTCTCGCTCGAAGCGACAAAACCGCCGAAGCTACCGAGCGCCTTCGAGAAGGTGCCGATGACGATGTCGGCCTCGCCCGAAAGGCCGGACCCCCCTTCCCCGAGGATCCCGGTCGCATGCGCGTCGTCGACGATGAGACAGGCCTGATGCGCGCGCGCGAGGCGTGCGATGTCGCAAAGCGGTGCCACATCGCCATCCATGGAGAAGACGCTCTCGGTGAGGATGAATTTCGGCCTGTCGTCGCCCTGATAGCGAGCAAGAAGCTCGCCGAGATGGGCGGCATCGGCATGGCGGTAGCGGATCTGGCGCGCGCCCGCCGCCTGGCAGCCGAAATGCATGCTCGCGTGATTGAGGCGGTCGGCGAAGACGAGGGGTTCGGCGCCGAGCACGCTCCGATCGAGAAGCGCCTGAAGCGCTGCGGCATTGGTCTGGAACCCCGATGCCATGATAAGCGCCGCCGGCTTCGCCTTTAGCCGCGCGAGCTTGGCCTCGATCGGCGCGAACAGGTCGAGGTTCCCGGTGACGAGGCGCGAGGCGCCTGAGCCCACGCCCCATTCTTCCGCCCAAGCCGCCGCCCGGCCGATCAAGGCCTCGTTGAAGCGGAGGCCGAGATAGTCGTTGCTGGAGAAATTGACATAGGACCTGCCCTCGGCGGCGATGGTCCGCGCCTCGCGCGCGGCGACCGCGAGCAAGTATCGCCGCAAGCCCTCGCGCTTGCGCTCATCGAGGAAGGCCCGGTACCGGTCTTCGCTTGCGACCATGGCCCTGTCTTAGCGAGCGAACGGCAACCCCGCCAACCAAATCACGCCTGTCCGTCCCCTATAAACAACGGCTTAGAGAGCGGAAATCGCTGGGAAAAAGACCGGCTAGTCTCGAAAAATGTGGCGGCCCAAGGCCTGGTCCCGGTCCCGCTCGGCGGTCGTCGCGGACCGTCTTTCGCCACCGCCTGCGATCCTGTATTAGCGAGACCTAATCCTCAGCAAGGCCAGCGACTCGCCCGTGCCGGAACTCTCGGAAATCGTGAATCGTATCAGCGGCAAAGCGCGGCAAGCGGAGAGCGCACGCGAGGGCGATTCCGTGCCGGAGACCCGCCACGACTGGACGAGTGAGGAGGTCCTCGAGCTTCTCAGCCAACCCCTGATCGATCTTGTCGATACGGCTCGCGCGGTGCACCGGCGCTACCACCGCGACGGCGAGGTGCAGCTCGCAAGCCTGCTCTCGATCAAGACCGGCGCCTGCCCCGAGGACTGCAAATATTGTGCGCAGTCGGCCCATTACGCCAAGACCACGGGGCTGAAGCGCGAGACGCTGCTCGATGTCGGCGACGTGCTCGAGAAGGCCCAACGCGCCAGGGACGCAGGCGCGACGCGCTTCTGCATGGGCGCGGCCTGGCGCGAGGTGAAGGACGGGCAAGCCTTCGACAGCGTGCTCGCCATGGTCGAAGGCGTGAGGGCTTTGGGCATGGAGGCGTGCGTCACGCTCGGCATGCTGACGCAGTCGCAAGCCGACCGTCTCGCCGAAGCGGGTCTCACGGCATATAACCACAATCTCGATACGTCGCCCGAGTTCTACGGCGAGATCGTCACAACGCGAAGCTACCAGGACCGCCTGGAGACTCTCGCCCGGGTCCGCAAGGCCGGGATCGAGGTCTGCTGCGGCGGCATCATCGGCATGGGCGAGACCGTGGCCGACCGGGCGCGGCTCCTCGAGACGCTCGCCAACCTCGAGCCGCATCCCGAAAGCGTGCCGATCAACGCGCTTGTCGCCGTGCCAGGAACGCCGCTGGCGGACCGGCCGCCGGTCGATCCGTTCGATCTCGTGCGCATGGTGGCTGCCGCGCGCATCATGATGCCGCTGTCGCGGGTAAGGCTATCGGCGGGCCGGCGCGAGCTGTCGCGCGAGGCGCAAATCCTCTGCTTCCTCGCCGGCGCAAACTCGATCTTCTACGGCGACAAGCTACTCACTACGGCCAACAACGATGCCGCCGACGATCTCGCCCTGATCGAGGAGGCTGGGCTCAGCGTCCAGCCCTTCGGCCCAAAGGGCTAGATTAGTTAGTTAGCCTTCGCCCGTGCTGCGGCACTCAGCTTCATCTCGATCCATCTTGCGGGTTCGAGGTCTGAGTCAGCCCCGATCCGGACCCTTCCCTTTTCGTCATTGCCGGGCTTGCCTGCCTTGCCGAAGCGAAGCTCAGCTTCGCGTAGGCAGGACCGGGTATGACGAAGGGTGCGGGCTGCCCCCTCAAGCCGCGCATTAGGCCAAGTGTCGCTCCCCTCTCCGTCATGGCCGGGCTTGGCCCGGCCATCCACGATTTCTTCTTTCCAGTGGTCAAAATCGTGGATGCCCGGCACAAGGCCGGGCATGACGAGGAGTGTGATCGGCTGCTCCCGTCATTGCGGGGCTGTGCTGAGAGCTAACGGCATGGATGCCCGGGTCAGAGCCTGCGCCCGGGCCGGCGGAGCCGGACCCGGGTGCCCGGGCATGACGAGGAATGAGAAGCGGCTAGGCTAGCGCCGCGAGCGCAAGGTCGGCGCTTCTCCGGGGTTGGTGTGATAGGTGATCATCAGCATCGCCATCAGGATCGCGGCGAAGAGGCCGGCCAAGGTTCCGATCCAAACCGGCGAGTCGCCGAGATCGCTCCGTTGGGCAATCTCCAAGGCCGCGGCGCTCGCCGCAAGCGATGCGATGGCGGCATAGATGATAACAGTCAGGGGCGTGCGGGAGTCGTCGGGTCCCACGCCCGCCCCGCGCGCTATAATGAAGTTCCGAACGACCGCTCCGAGAACCGTGCCGAGGAACCCGGCGATAATCGCCACCGACAATGCGCCGAGGAATGAGCCGATGCCCAAGCCCGTGAGGGCGCCGACCGCCATGCCGATGACAAGGACTATCAATAGACCTGCTGAAGTCATTTCCTGGTCCCCCCTTCCGCCTAATAGCCCTGTAAGCCGATATCAGAGCCGTCCCTGTTTCCGGGAATCGACTATGTCTTAAGCCTTGGAATGGGAAAAGCAACCATGCGTTCATTCCCGTCCGCCGCTTGCGTCAGGCCAGGCCCGGCGCTAGGCAGAGCCCTCAAGTTACTCGCAGGCCTTCCCGCCCATGTCCCGCACCGTCTATGTGAACGGCCTTTATGTGCCGGAGGAAGAGGCCAAGGTCTCGGTGTTCGATCGCGCCTTTCTGTTCGGCGATGCGGTCTACGAGGTGACGGCCGTGCTCGGCGGACGGCTCGTCGATTTTGAGGCGCATCTCGAGCGGCTCGACCGCTCGCTTCGGGAGATCGCTCTTGCCGCGCCGCTGAGTCACGAGGCTCTGCTCGCCCTGCATGTGGAGCTCGTGCGGCGGAACGCGATCGACGAAGGCATCGTCTATCTCGAGATCACGCGCGGGGCCGCCGAGCGGGATTTCGCCTACCCCGATACCGCCGTGCCGGGCGTCGTCGCCTTCACCCAAAACCGGCCGCTCGTGGTCCATCCCTATGCCGAGACCGGGGTCAAGGTCATCACCATCCCCGACCTCCGCTGGAAACGGCGCGACATCAAGTCAACCTCGATGCTGGCGCAAGCCATGGGCAAGCAGGACGCAAAGCTGAATGGGGCCTATGAGGGGTGGATGGTGGAGAACGGCTTGGTGACGGAGGGGACCTCGTCAACCGCCTTCATCCTCGACGACAAGGGCGTGATCCGCACCCAGCCGCTCGGCCATCACATTCTGCCGGGCGTGACGCGCCGCGCCGTGCTTCGGCTCGCCGCGCTCGAAGCCTTGGACCTTGAAGAGCGCCCGTTCAGTGTCGCCGAGGCGCTCTCCGCGCGGGAGGCCTTCATGACCGCGGCTTCGGCCTTCGTGCTGCCGATCGTCGAGATCGACGGCATTCCGATCGGCGACGGGCGCCCCGGCCCGGTGGCGCGCCGCTTCCGCGACCTCTATATCGAGGAAGCCCGGAACTCCAGCGTCGGCGCAAGCTCCTAGGAGGCCGACGGTCTGCCATCGCAGGCGCGCCAGAACGAGCTTCGTACCATGGCGGAAGCCCCATCAATTTCGATTCCGCGCGGATTGAGACGGTGAACGTGCGGCGCGCCGCCGTGCTTGCCAATGTCGGCTCAGGCGCCTTCAGCCAGATGCCTGTCACCGATCTCGAGCAATGGCTTGCCGACGCCTTCGCGCGGGCCGGCGTTGCCGCCGATATCCGCTTGGTCACGGGCAGCGAACTCGGCGAGGCTGCCTTAAGGGCACGCGGCGAAGCACGGCGGGGCGAAGTCGATGCCGTCGTGGTCGGCGGCGGCGACGGCAGTATCCGCTCCGTCGCCGGCGTCCTCGCCGGGACTGACGTGCCGCTCGGGATCGTTCCCCTCGGCACGCACAATCATTTCGCCAAGGACCTCGGGCTCCCATTGGAGATTGACGAAGCCGCGGCAGCGATCGCCGCGGGGCGAACGCGCCTGGTCGATCTTGCCGAGGTCAACGGCGCCGTCTTCATCAACAACTCTTCGATCGGCATCTACCCTTATCTCGTCATCGACCGCGAGCGGCGAAGGGCGCTCCATGGGCTTGCAAAGTGGGTTGCCATGGTGCCGGCCTTCGTCCGCATGCTCCGCCACTTCCCGCGGCGGCGCCTCACGATCACGGCCAAGGACTTCGCCCGGCCCTACCGCACACCCTGTTTGTTCGTCGGAAACAACGAATACGGCATGGAGCTCTTCACCTTCGGCCGGCGTCACCGGCTCGATACCGGCAGGCTGTGGTTCTATGTGGTGAAGCCGCGCACGCCGCTCGAGTTCTTCTGGATGATTTGCCGGCTCTGGTTCGGCCGTATCGACCAGGGGCGCGATCTCGACACCTTCGATCTGGCGGAGGCGACGATCGATGCCAGGGCGAGCCGGCTGCCGGTTGCGCTCGACGGGGAAATCGCCATTATGCAGACGCCATTGCATTACCGCTCGGCTCCGCGCGCGCTTCGCGTCTTCGTCACCGAGGGGTCGCAGGTTTGACGCGCGGCGTTAGGTTCGCTTGGGCGGGGGCGAATCGGGTATGCTTAAACCCAGGCGCGAATCACCGGGATCAAGATGCTCCTTCGCCCGCATCCGAGCTACGTCAAACGCAAGCTGATCGAGTTTGCGCCCGAACTCTGGCTTGCGCTCGACCTGCTCGCCAAGGACACAGGCCGGTCCGTGCAGGACCTCGCCGAAGAAGCCTTCGCCGATCTCCTTGCCAAATATCACCGCCCGGCCTCGTTGAAAGAGGCGTTGCGGGAGAGCGCGCGCCGGCTTCCGGCCAATGACGACGTGCCGCCGCCGCGCTGACCGCGCACGACCCGGCCCTACCCGACTGATCTCTTTCTGATTCCACGCACCCGCGCCTCAGCAGTCCTCGGGGACGGCGAGATGTCTGGTGCCGCAATTGCCCAAAGACCGCGCGTCATGCACGCGCGGCCTTGGAAACCGTGACGTTAAACGCGAAGTGCTACTGCGCCGGTGCCGGCGTCTCGGCCGGTGCAGGCGCTGGTGTCTCAGGCGCTGCCGGTGTCTCAGCTGCCGGCCGCTCGGCCTCGGCCTCGGTGCCTTTGATCACACAATTGATCAGGGTTGCATCGTATTTGCAGCCGTGCCTTTGGGCCTGAACGACGACAAAAACGGCAGCAATAATGATCAAAATTAGAAGAATCCGCATTTCGACCGCCCTCCCTCTGCGCCGCCGTAAAGTACACGAATGAACCGCAAACAGAAAGGGCCGGGCCAGCCCGCTCCCCTTTCATGGTCCCGTCAATCGCCCTTGGGGCTCGGAAAAGCGCGGTTTTATCGTGGGTTGTCCCCTCCCTCTCGACATGGGGACAAACGCCTGCACAGCCGGGAGTTTTTATGTGATCCAAAGTATGGGTGGCATCCGGCGGCCGACGCCCCCATCTGTCTCAGGTCCCGGCTGCCGCAGCTTCGCCGCAAGCTGGGCTCGACTTGTGCCCATAGAGGACTCTGACCGGCGACCGGGACCGATGGCGGACAAGATTTCTCGTCAGGCTTTCTTGCGCGCGGGGCTTGCTCTCGCTGCGTCGCCCTTCCTGCGCTACCTGCCGGCACAGGCCGCTGAAGGAAGCGAGGTCGCCGAGATCGCCCCCGGCATCTTCGTGCATCAAGGGCGCTACGAGCTGCAATCGCCGGAGAATCGCGGCGACATGGCCAATGCAAGCTTCGTCGTCGGAAGCGAGGCGGTCGCGGTCATCGACACTCTGGGAAGCGCGGTCGCAGGCCGCGACTTAAGGGGCGCCATCAGGGCCGCCACCGGCAAGCCCATCCGCTATGTGATCAATACCCACATGCACCCCGACCACGTGTTCGGGAACGCCGCCTTCAAGGAGGACAATCCCACCTTCGTCGGCCACTACAAGCTGGCGCGGGGGCTCGGCTCCCGGGCCGAACGATATCTCGCCATCAACAAGCAGATGCTGGGCGAGGAGGCGTTCGAGGGGATCGAGGTCATCCTGCCGACGGTCGGCGTCGAGGACAGCCTAACGCTCGATCTCGGCGGCCGCACGCTCATGCTCAAGGCGCAGCGGACGGCGCATACCGACAACGATCTGACCGTCACCGATACCGCGACCGATACGCTGTTTCTCGGCGATCTCCTCTTCTCGGTCCACGTGCCGACGCTCGACGGATCGATCGCGGGATGGCTTGCGCTGCTCGACGAACTGTCTCGGCAAAAGGCCGCGCGGGTCGTCCCCGGCCACGGACCGCACGCCATGGAGATGCCGGAGGCGCTCACCCCAGAGCAGAGATATCTCGGCGCCATCGCCGCAGATGTCCGGCAATTGATCAAGAACGGCAAAACCCTGGAGGACGCGATCGAAACCGCGGGGTTTTCCGAGCGCGACGCCTGGAAATTGTTCGACCACTACCATGTCCGCAACGTCACTGCGGCCTTCGCAGAGCTGGAGTGGGAGTGATATAATCGGTGCCAACGATCGCAATGAGGACCGTGCCATGCCCCTGCCCGTCAAGACCTTAGGCTTTGTGAGTGCGGCCGCGCTCGCGGGCCTCCTCCTCCTCACGCCCTTGGCGCAGGCCGAGGTGGACGTATGGCCGACGCTGAAGCAGCAGGCCTTCGGCGATCGCGCGATCGCGGCCGAGGACGGCATGGTCGTGATCGAGATCCCCGGCACGGCCGAGGACGCGGCGATCGTGCCGTTGACCGTGCGCGTGCCGCCGCATGTCACGGGAGACCTCAAGTCGCTGACGCTGTTCATCGACAAGAATCCCGATCCCAAGATCGCCACGCTCACCTTCGGGCCGGCGCAGGGCAAAGGCGGCGAGCGGAGTTTCTCGACCCGCGTCCGCGTGGAGACGTTCTCGCATGTGCGCGCCGTGCTCGAGACCGCTGACGGCACGCTGCATATGGCGAGCAAGTTCGTGGCGGCGGCGGGCGGCTGCGGGGCGATGCAGGCCAAGGACCCCGATACCGAGATGGTCGGGCTCGGCAAGATGAACGTGAAGACGTTTCCGCCCGCGCTCGAGCAGAGCCCGATCTGGTCGGCTCAGGTGATGATCAAGCACCCGAACGCCAACGGGATGCAGCTCGACATCAACACCGCCAACATCATTCCGGCCCGTTACGTCAAAGGCATGACCGTGACGCGCGACGGCGAGCTCGTGTTCAAGATGGACAGCACCTTCTCGATCTCGACCAACCCGAATTTCCGCTTCACCTTCGGGCGCGGGGCGAAGAACGACCTCGATGTCGTCGTCACCGATACGGACGAGGCGCGGTTCGCAGCACAATCGCAGCCGAGCGGGTCTTAGCGGTCTCGGATTCGTCATGGCCGGGCTTGTCCCGGCCATCCACGATTGCTTTCATTGAAGTTGTCTCAAACGTGGATGCCCGGGCTCAAGCTGGCGGCGGGTGGCCGGGCACGACGATGGTGCTGGATGAGAGGCTTGCGGGCTACTTGCCTTTTGGCTACTGCGGCGCCCTACTCGAATGATAGATCTGCGCCTTGAGCAGGAACTCGTGGGGCTTCTTGAGGAAGAGAGCGCGCGCCGTCTCGTTGCCGAAGCAATAGGTCCTGCCTTCGTAGACGGTCGAGACAGAGCAGTCGGTCTTGATGTCCTTGCCGAAGGCGAGCCCCATCACGCACTCGCCGTCGAACTCGGCTTCGGCCGCGGCGGCGGCCGGGAGGCTCAAGCCCGATAGAAGCACCGCCGCAACGGCGCACCGTTTTACGAGTTGCTTCATCTTCCTACATAACCTTCGATGGGTCGCGGAACACGCGAACCCGCCCAGGAAAGGTCGGCGATGACGTCGTGGATTTCAAGGCCGATGCTCGCTCCTCCCGCCTACTTTGCAGCGCTTCGTGCACCCTCACCATCGGACGGTACCGGCGGGCTGAGCCCTTGAACACAATGAATTCGGGCGGGTCCGAAGCAATGGATGGGTAGCTTTCTTGCCCTCCCTGAACTCATTTCCGGCGGACCGTGTATTCAGGACGCGGAGAAATTGGCTTCCCTCGTGAACTCGTCACTAAGTGGGGTACCAAAGCTCCACGCGACCCGGTGCCGTTCCGCGCCGCACCAGTTCAGTTGGCGATGGCCGATAGACCTTGGCTATAAACGGCGGCTTATGTCGCCGCAAGAAGCGTTCGATGCGCGGGAGGGTGCTTACAAAAGCACGAGCGAGATCTGGAAAAGGCGCGGCTCCGACAATCATCAGCAATGCCACACCGTGGCGCATAACCGCGTCGCGTTCGTTCGGCTTGTATCGGATGCGGTGGTCATGGGTGAGCGCGATCCAACCACGACTGCCGACCTCCTTCAGCCAGACTTCGTCTGCGGCATCTGCCGCGAAGTGATCCGCATGCCGTTCTATCGTGAGGCCCTCTGCTCTGAGAATCGCTGGAAATTGCTTCCCGAGATCACGATCGGTGAAATAGACAAAGCTCAAGCCGCCCGCTCATAGACGATCGCCTGCTCGACCTCTACTGGGCGGAGATCGTAATCGGCAGCTATATCCTCGACAAATTCCCCCGCGTCGACCCGGTCAACAATTGCCGAGGTGGAAATGGCCTTCCGCTCGACGACCGGCCGGCCGAATGCGATGCAGGGATCGATAACAATCGGACGCTCCTCGATCGGCGCAACAGCGGACAAGAAGGGGTAGAGGCGCATGGGGAACCTGGACGAGTCCCACTCGACCCGTTTCAGGTGCTCGTCAAACAGGCGGCGCATCGCGAGTTGGCCAGACGCGGTGAGTTCGATCAGCTCCCCGTACCGATCGAGAAATACCCTGCCTGCCTCAGTTCGCAGTTCCGGCCGAAGCAGGAGACGTTCAATCCCAAGACTCCTCTCGGCGTAGGCGAGCGCGCTCCGCACGGCCTTCACAGGTACCCCGTGTTCGGTTCGCAACGAGCGAAGCACGTGAGCCTCGATGAGGTTCGAGAACGAGAGTAAAGGAGGTTGACGTGATGCAGGCCGGATCAGCGGCGGAAACTGGCCACTTCCCTCGGCTGTGGGGTACTGCCGTCCCAACACCCATGATCGCAGGGTGGCCGCAGGCAGTCGCAAATAGCGGGCTGCTTCGGCAAGCGCGTAGGCGGCGAAGTCCCGGTTGTTGGCGGCGATTCTCCTGTGGCTGAGGCTCATGCGAACATCATATGGAGTGGGTGGCGAGAACGCCAGTCAATTGGTCGGCCGACAGTGCTGGCTTTCCAATGTCCAAATTCGGAAGGACAGCCGCCTGTTACAGTGGCAATGAAGCATCGGAGCGCGAAGCGCAAAGGGCTGCGCGGCCCACAACACAACCGTGGCGAGGAAAGCCGATTGAGGGTAGGAAGGCACCGCCCGGGCTCACGCTTCGCTTGCGAGACTGAAATGAGCGCCAACTACACCGACCTCGCGCCGGAAGGCTCGGCACCGCTCAAGCTGTGGAACAAGGGCGTCGCCTTCGAGGATGTGGCGATGCAGCAGCTCCGCAACGTCGCCAAGCTGCCCTTCATCCACAGGCATGTGGCGGCGATGCCGGACTGCCACTGGGGCATCGGCGCCACGGTCGGCTCTGTGATCGCCACCAAAGGGGCCATCGTGCCGGCGGCGGTCGGTGTCGATATCGGCTGCGGCATGTGCGCCTGGCGTCTCTCGTTGCGCGCCGACCGGCTCCCCGACAATCTCGCGCCTGTCAGGGCCGAGATCGAGAAGGCAGTCCCGCACGGCCGCACCCGTCATGGCGGCGAAGGCGATCGCGGGGCTTGGGGGACCGCGCCAGACGACATCGCCGCGCGCTGGGCACCGCTCCTCGACCGCTACCGCAACATCGTCGCCAAGCATCCCAATGCGCAAGCCTTCAACACCGCGAACCACATGGGGACGCTCGGCACCGGCAACCATTTCATCGAGGTCTGCCTCGACGAGAACGACGATGTCTGGGTCATGCTGCACTCGGGCTCGCGCGGGCCTGGCAACAGGATCGGCTCGTACTTCATCGAGCGGGCCAAGGAAGAGATGCTGAAATGGCACATCGACAAGCCCCTCCCCGACCGGGACCTGGCCTATCTTGTCGAGCATACCGAGCTGTTCGACGATTACGTCGAGGCCGTCGGCTGGGCGCAGGAATTCGCCTGGCAGAACCGGCTCGCCATGATGGAGGCGACGATCGGGGCGCTCGCCAAGCACCTGCCGCCTTTCGCAATCACCGGGGAGGCGATCAACTGCCATCACAACTATGTCGCGGCGGAGCGCCATTTCGGCGCCGATGTGTGGGTCACGCGCAAGGGCGCGGTGCGCGCTCGAAGCGGCGATCTCGGCATCATCCCCGGGTCGATGGGCACCGGCAGCTTCATCGTGCGCGGCCGCGGCTCTGCCGAGAGCTTTTGCAGCTGCTCGCACGGCGCCGGCCGCGCGATGTCGCGCAACGAGGCCAAGCGCAGAATCAGCGTCGAAGACCACGTCAAGGCGACAGAGGGCATCGAGTGCCGCAAGGACAAGGGCGTCATCGACGAGTCGCCTGCCGCCTATAAGGATGTCGGCGCCGTGATCGCGGCGCAGAGCGACCTGATCGAGGTCGTGCACCGCTTGCGCCAGATCGTCAACGTCAAGGGCTAGCGGCGCGCGGCGGCCCGTCATGATTTCGAGCCGGCCGTCATCCTGAGGTGCGAGCGTGAGCGAGCCTCGAAGGACGGCCAGCCCTCGAACCATGACGCATTCGCTGCAACAGGGGCATCCGGCGTTGGCTAATTCGTCCGCCGATTCAGCACCTCGCCGAGAGCATTGTCCTCGATCACCGGGACGATCTTCAGCTGCATGAGGTCGCTCCACATCGAGGAGAACTCGGCGAGGGCTTTCACGTCGTCGCACTCCAGGAGGTCAAAACCGCCGCTCAGATCGGCTTCCGTCCACCGGCCGAGAAGTTCGACGCCCTTCGGCGACCGGCCGCCTGTCGTCTTGAAGCGGGAAAGGGCCTTGTCGCGATTCTCCGGCCTTACCGTAAATGTCAGCATGAACTTCATGGTGCGCTCCTGCGTTTGGCCGGTCCCCTCCCCATCGCACGACAGGCGCCTGTTGAGGGAAGGGACCCGGCTTCGTTCGGCTTCGATGCCGAGAGCTACGGGCCCCAGCCTGCGGTGGATGCAAGGCCCGTGTTCCGCAAGGTGGTAGAATTTTGGGTGTGCGCTATAATGATTTCCGCGTATGACAATAAGTGATCGGCAGCCGCAATGGATGAAAAGCACACCTTCTCGGTGGTCCTCGAGCCGCACGAAGACGGTTTTCTAGTACGCGTTCCCGCGCTTCCTGAAGTCGTTACGGGCGGAGAAACGGAAGAGGAAGCGCTCGCAATGGCGCGAGACGCGATCGCGCTTGTTTTGGAGAGCCGGCGAGAGCGGCGCGAAAAGATCCCCGTTGAAATCGGCAAGGCGCGCGTGCGCGAGGTGACTGTCTCGGTTGCAGCATGACGCGGCTTCCATCGCTGAAGGCGCATGAAGTCGTGAGAGCGCTTGAGCGTGGCGGTTTCGAAGTGGTGCGCTCGTCAGGGAGTCATCACCGCCTGGTACACCGAGACGATCCGAGGAGGGCAACGACCATACCGATCCACAAGCGCAAAGACCTCCCTCGCTGGATGCTCGCCGCTATCATTAGGCAGGCCGGCTTCACTCCCGAAGAATTTTCCGAACTAATTTGAGCCCGCAACCCGGCTGCCTAGCTCTTCTGGTCGTGGATCAGGATGCTCAGGACAGCGCTGAGAAAATCCAAAGCACAGTCCGCATGGTGCATATCAATGCTGGAATCGAGCAAAGTCGTCGCCGCCAACGTGCTTCTGACAGCGATCGGGTTGGTGTTTCTGGACTTCGCGCTCGGCTTGACCTCCCTCGGCGCAGCCCGTGAAACGGCCGGCTATCCCGACGGCTATTACGTCGCGGACCGGGAACTCGGCGCCACTCTGGCACGGAATTATCCAAGCAGCCGCTTCGCGCTGCACGGAGCGCGTCACGAGGTCTTCACCAATGCGCTCGGCTGCTTCGACTGGGCTGTGCGACTTAAGCCAAACGAGCCTTATATCATCGCCATCGGGGACAGCTTCACCTGGGGTCACGCGCCGCTCGGGACGAAGTGGACGAGCATCATTGAACGCGAAACAGGCATTCGTGTTCTCAAATGCGGCGTCCCTGCGACAGGCTCCGAGCATCAGCTCCGGCGTCTCAAGCGCTTGGTCGCCGAATTGCCCCATCCGCCCTCGCTTGTGATCCAGCTGCACGACGTCACCGACTTCAACGACGATTTCTGCTTTCCGAGCCTTGCGGTTCTGACCGGCCAGCGGGTGCCGGCTTTCCAACGCATCAGGCTGAGCGACGGTGCGCGAGAACCCTTCACCAAGAATCAAATCGAGCGTATGCGACGGCTGATTGAACGCAGGCGCGCTTACGGTCCCGGCGGCATCACTCCGCGGCGGGACGAACGTGGTCTCGACGGCTTCCTGGCAGGGACTTCCACCCTCTACAACATCTACAAGATCGTTCGGATTGCGCTCGAGCGAGACAGGGCACGGGACAAGATAAAATCTGGCGCAACCATGGCCTATCTAAACGATCCAATCGAATTCAACCTGCTGCTGCTGAATGACAAGGAATATCCATTCGTGGCAAGCAGGCTTGAGGCTCACATCGCGACATTGCGCGCCACGCGAGATTTCGTGCATGGGCTGGGTGCGCGTTACGCGCTGTTTCACACCAGCAGCTTTCGCCTGACGCCCAAGCGACCATTGGCGCGTCGCTTGCTGGCGTTCCTCGATGGCTTTGAACCGTTCCTGGGAGGCATGCCGGAGCTCCCCCGCTATCTCTTCAACCCACACTGGACGCCAGAAGGCGATGCCCGCGTCGCGGCGGTCATGCTCGACAGGCTGCGAGCACGCAGTATGCTCCCAATCATCGACCGCGCGAGTCCGTTGGGCCAAAGGCCGTAAGGGCATTCGGCAACAACACGCGGCGACGGTCCTTCGCTGCCGCCGATTCAAGCCCGTGGAAGATCCACCCGCTCTTACGAAGTTGGTGCCGGTCCCGACAATGAGGGAACCGGCCAGTTACGTAAGCGATGAACGGCTGACGTCCGAGGCAAGGCCAACCAGTGCCGCGGAAACCTCCTGAATAACCTTCTCCCGAGTTTGCCAATTAGGCTGAAAGTTGTGCCCACATTCCATCGTGAAACCTAAAACACGCGAAAGCGCGGGATTCTCGCGATGGCGACCATAAGCGTAATCATCGCTGGCGCCAGATGTGGGGTAGAGCGAAAACGATTGACCCACGTCGTAGTTGTCACCGTGCACCAACCGGATGGTATCGCCCATAACCCTGGATAAGCGGTTTGCTTCGTCAAGGTCGCTCGATTCGATGTATTCTCCGTATACGGCATCGGTGTCGATACCTCGCTTGCCGTCAAAAATGGAATTAAGGAAGTTTTGCTCCGGTCGAACCGTCTGATTTTTATCCAAGCCCCAGTTGTGAAAAACCGCGGGCCACGAGGCATGAACATCGACAAACCATTCCGTTTTCACGAAGTGGTCCAGCAGCCAAACAATATTTCGCGTTTCAGGCTCCGAGCCGGCGGTGGGGCCGACATAGACTTGATAGTCGCAGGGATCGTCAGACGCGCTCACGCCGCTCTCCGGCGCGAAACACCGGTGAAAATCCCATGCGACGCTGAAGTTCCTGTTGAGGTCTACGCCGTAGCAAATCGATCGGCCGCGGCTGCCAACCGGCGCGCGATTCTTGCGCCAATTTGGGTCGACCTCCTGGCTGTAGACGCGTCCGTCGGGATTGGCGCAGGGCAACACTACAAGCTGAAGATCGGCCAGTATCCTCGAAATCGTCTCCTTGTCGAAATATGCACCGCCATAACGAAGACCGGTTCCGGAGACGGATGCTTCCAGTAGATCGGCGCTAAGCGACACAAGCGCGTCGGGCGGGACCCACTCTCGCGCGTGAACGCCTCCAACTATGATCGCCGTCCTCCGATTTTTCCCCCTCGTCTCGCCAATTGCGATCGCATAGATCGGACGTGACTGGACACTTAGATTGGGTAATCGCAGAAGCTGCGTCTTTGTTGAGTACTCGTCGCACAAAAGTTGGACTGCGGTGACGATTTCCTCATAGGTAAAATAGCTCATGAGCTATTCTTTCTTGCCTAAGCCCCGTGGAATGTCGCCGCGAAGGAAGCGATTTTGCTGTTGCGTCATGCGAAGCCGCGTTTCGGCAGCTGGAAGCTCCTCAACGACCTCGATAGTGATGCCTGCCGACCTTCGTGCATTCAATCTTTCAAGCTGATCATCTTCGGCAAGCGCAATGGTGTAGACCCCATCCGGTACCCGACGCGCGGCGGGTCGGCAGCCGAGGTCGACATTCGAGTCTAACAAGAAATTTCGGAGCGCCTTCAAATCGGCGGCCTTGATCCGTACTTTCTTGGTCATGATCGCCTCAATCATTGTCCATTGTGTTGGCAGCCCATTCGGAAATCGAAGAAACACGACTGTATACCCCATATTTCAATTCACGCGCGCAGCCGTGTCCCCAGCTGACGACTCCGACTAACTGTTTGGCGCCAGAAGACTCGGCAACGACCGGGCCGCCGCTGTCGCCCTGGCACGAATCCAGCCCACCTTCTCGCTCGCCCGCACAAAACATCTGTGCACTTACGCGGCCGTCGTAGCTGTCCGGCTTGTTGCATTCCTCGTTACCGACGACCGGTACGTCGACATACAGCAACTTTTCGGAGCCCGGGCCACCTTCTGAAATCGCACCCCACCCTGACACTCTTACGGACAGGCCCGCAGCGAGATCGTCATTGGCAGGCATCAGTGCAATGGGCTCAACGAGTTTTGCCGGCGTCTTCAGTTTCAAGAGCGCGGCGTCGTAGTCGTACTCTGTATCGGTTTGTTCCCATTTCGGATGCACGACTATCTTGTCGACGTCTATTTGCTCTCCGCCTTTAGCGTATTCTAGCGTTCCCGCAACGACATCCACGCGCGTAGGATCCTTCTGGACTCTAAAACTGTCCACGCAATGCGCTGCCGTCAGAACCCAGTCCGGCGCAACCAATGATCCACCGCAGAATTGATCGCGCCCGTCAGATCTCCCGTCCACCAGCGCAACCTGCCAATGGAACTTGGCGATGTTTTCTGCCTGCTTGCCACCGACGATCAATGGGTTTGGTTTCGAAGGCGCGGTATCCTGGGCCAGGGCGCTCGTGATGGCCACAAAAAGGAGTGTCGAGCAGATTGAGATAACGGGGCGTGCTAGGCTCATCGTCTTCCTCCCTATGTTAAGAAAGCTTCGAATCGTTCAGGTCCAGTGCCGATCTGTGGTCCTCTCTAAGCGACAGGCGCGAGGCGGCGGATGGCTTCCTTGACAGCGCTGTCCGCATCGACGCAACCGTAACCGAATTTGGTCGAATGTCCGTTGCGATACTCGCTCTCGGGACCAATCCTTCTGGCAGTCAGCTTGATAATCTCCCGCACCTCCGCAGATGTGAGCTCCGGATTGGCGCTGAGCACCAGCGCACACACGCCAGCCAAAAGTGCGCAGGAGCTTGATGTGCCTGTAAAGGAAGCATAATCACCCGCCGTATAGCCACTGCTGCGTTCGACACCGGCATCATCGATATAGGTTCCCGTGGCGTCAGAGGTAATGACAAATCGGCCGCCCAAACCCTGCGACGGCGCACAAACCCAAATCTCATCTCCAAAATTGGAGTAGTCTGCCTGTGTGTCTATGCTGGTGGAGGCGGCGACTGCCATAACCTCCGAATGGGTCGCAAATCCATTGAGCGAACGGGGTGGATCGTTGACATCCGTTCCCGAATTGCCGGCGGCGAACACAATCACGCATCCCTTGCTGTTCCGCCCATCGCGCGCGCAGCGTTCAATGGCATGCGTTATGCGGGTATCGAGCTCGTAGAAATTTGCTTCCGCACCCCAGCTACAACTCACGACCCCGGCGCCACGCTCCGTCATATAGTTGAACCATTTTGCCACCTGCTCTGACGTAAGATCGTTCCATCGTACCGGGAGCAATTTGGCACCGGGTGCGACCCCTAATATCTGACCTGCTTGTGCACTCCCAACCGCAACGCCTGCACACGCCGTCCCATGCCAGTTACCGCGGTCCGGATCGGTACGATCGGGCTCTGGATGCACGTCGCTCGAATTGCGCTCAAAGTCCCATGGAAAAACTGATTTGCCGGAGAGATCTGGATGGCCGAGGTCGAACCCGTCATCGATGATGCCAACCACCACGTCGCTCGATCCCAGACTTCCAAGTGTTTTCCATGCTGCAACGACCCGCGCGTCCGCACCCCGCTTCAACCCCACGGACTGCCCGTCGAGGATCCCGGTATTCTCCAGATGCCATTGCTGCGCTAGTAGCTCGTCATTCGGCAACTCAAAATTTGCTAACCGCTTGGTCGTGGCCAAGTCTGGTTCCGCTACAGCGACGCCCGTCTCCTTCTGCAGCCTAGCAGCCACTTCGACAGCATCGGTTCCTCTTCCAGTCACGCGCACCGTCAGAAATTCATTGGGCTCGGAGGCCACGATTTCCAGCCCGTATTTGACTAGGATTTCCTGTTTCGCGTCGTTGGATTGATCCGGCTTGAATGACAAGTAGATGGTGCCGACCGGTACGAAGGGAACCCCGTCGTCCGAAGTGTGGTAGACAGGCACGGCTTGGTTGACGGAGGATGCTTCGCGAATGCGTGCCTTCGCTCGAGCCATCGTCTTCGGCGCTGCCCTTATATCGATCAGTTCAAATCCCGCCAGTCGACCAACCCGCTCCACGGCGGTGCGCGCTTTGATCGATCTGATTCGATTGTCCATGGAGCGCGCCATCCCGGAGTTGGGACGCACCGCCATCAGCGTATCGCTCCGCAAAAACTTTACTTTGCCGCGACCAATAGTCAAAGAATACGATTTGGGCATCACTGGTCACTACAATGCAAGGCGCAACAATAGCGAATGGCTCTAGAAGACGCAACTTGAACGAGTAATTTGAGTGCGTTGCCGGTCTTACAGGCCGGGCACGCGGTTGAGATTGGTGCTATCGGTGCTTCGCGAATCCAACAATGAGCTTGGAGAGATAATTTCTATAATGTTGTTCAAGCAGTCAGGGCCATTGAAGGCACGGCCCCCAGCTCGTGTTGCGCCATGACAAGGGCGCTGCAGGTGCAACCCTCCGGCAAAAGAAATGATGATTCGTCGTTGGACCGACCTTGGCCGGCACGGCGGCGTGAATACCCTACTAACACTCGTCTCCTGTACTGTTCGTTCCGCCGACCTAATTAGCAAGATTTGAAAAATTTGGTGGGAGATCCTGGCTGAGGCGCGCCGGTCTCTACATGGTAGAGGCCGGGCGCCTCTACAAAACAGAGGATTGTTCCCGTCCCGTTCGCCTCAGTCTAGCTCTAAGCGATTGATTTATTTGGTGGGCGCACTAGGACTCGAACCTAGGACCCGCTGATTAAGAGTCAGCTGCTCTACCACCTGAGCTATGCGCCCCTCAGTTGCGCCTCTGCTTCGTAAAGGCGCATTTCGAAGGTCATCCCCCGAGGTTCCCCTTAGCACTGCCCCGCTTGCCCTGTCCAGGTGCCGCTCGCCGTGAGAATATTCGTCATGGTGAGGTGGCAGGCCGTCGGGGTCCCCATCGCGCGAGCGCGATGGGGTGCCCCTATCCTTCGAGGCTCGGCTCACGCTCGCACCTCAGGATGACGGCCGGCCCTCGATGGCGGTCTCTTGTCACGGCGGCGGCTGCGTCGAAAAGAGATTCACCCTCACCCTTCCCGCCACTCGTCGCGCTTCGCCATCTCGTGGCTTCGCGCGCCAGGCGGGAAGCGCTCTCCCTCAAGGGGAGAGGGGAATTTCTCCTTACAGATGGCGATCGCTCAGGTGGCGCTCAAGAGCGCCCCTGCGACAGGAAGCTTGCGAAGCCTGACGCCCGTTGCCGCGAAGATTGCGTTGGT